>Ga0371490_1000039_pt1 | contig 176211 bp, 185 predicted proteins | sample MB2SIPfraction_FD_207959 | JGI IMG/M metagenome (GOLD analysis project Ga0371490, IMG submission 207959) | Lab enriched peat soil microbial communities from McLean, Ithaca, NY, United States - MB28FN SIP fraction | ecosystem: Environmental > Terrestrial > Soil > Wetlands > Peat | place: USA... | reverse complement strand
AGCGTTCAATCTGAGCCAGGATCAAACTCTTCAGTTCAATCTCTATGCTATTTCGTACTTCTGGCACGCAAGTTTCAAAAGAACCCGTTTGGGTTTTCTGTCTCTTGCAGTGCAAGTGTCGGTTTCATCCGGCACTCACACCTATCGGTTGTTCTGTTCTGTTAAAGAGCGGTGCTGCGGTGTCGCTGCAGCGAGGAGGTGAACTATACGTACTGGACGACCTTGCGTCAACAGCTTTGCTGCAATATTTTCAGACGAATCCATCAAGCCTTTGAAGCAAAAGAAAAAACAAAACGGGCGGTTTCCTCCGCCCGTTGTCTTCATATCCGACAGCCAAACCGACAGGCTCACTTGTCGCGCGGTTTGCGCCGTTTTGCCGCAGTCTTTTCGGTGGTCTCGGGACGATTCGGCACCAATTGGAAATCGATTTTTGAGCTTTCCAGATCGGCACGCACCACCTTGACCGTCAGCGCATCTCCAAGCTGATAGCGCATACCGCTCTTCTCGCCAACAATCGCCTGGATATCCTTACGAAAATGGAAGTAGTCCTTGCCGAGCTCGGAAATATGCACCAGCCCCTCGACATACACATCATCCAGCAGCACAAATACGCCAAAGCTGGTGACTGCATTGATCTTGCCGGAGAACACCTCGCCAACCTTGTCCCTCATATAGAAAGTCTTCAGCCAGGATTCGACGTCACGACTGGCATCGTCGGCGCGCCGCTCGGTCATCGAACAATGTTCGCCAAGCTGCGACCATTTGCCCGGCTTGTAGCTTTCCCCCTGAACAATGGCCTTGATGGTACGGTGCACCAGCAAATCCGGGTAGCGCCGGATCGGCGAGGTGAAATGAGTATATGCATCGTAGGCCAGACCGAAGTGCCCTTCGTTATCCGGGCTATAGACCGCCTGCTGCATGGAGCGCAGCAACATGGTCTGCAGCATGAGGGCATCCGGCCGGGTACGGACCTTGTCGGCCAGCTCAGCATAATCCTTGGCGGTCGGACGTTCGCCGCCGCCGAGCGTCAAGCCGACCAGACGCAGATAGGCTCGAAGATTTTCCAGCCGGTCCTCCGTCGGTCCTTCATGAATGCGGAACAGACATTTATGATGGTGCTCGCGAATGAATTCGGCCGCACAGACGTTGGCCGCCAGCATGCACTCCTCAATCAACCGATGTGCATCATTGCGCACGACAGGCACGATGCGGTCAATCTTGCCGTCCTCATTGAAGACCATCTGTGTTTCCGCAGTATCGAAATCGATCGCGCCACGTTTCATCCGAGCCGCCAGCAGCACCTTGAACAAATCATAGAGGGTCTGCAGATGGGGCATGAGCGGCGTGTCACCGCCTTCTTGCAGCCATTTCCATACCTGGGTGTAAGTCAGACGGGCACGGGAGCGCATTACCGCAGGATAAAAGCGGTAACTCTTGGCCTGCCCCTTGCTGTTGATCTGCATATCACAGACCATGCACAGGCGCTCGACATCGGGATTAAGTGAACAGATACCGTTCGAAAGCGCCTCGGGCAGCATCGGGATGACCCTCCGCGGGAAATACACCGAGTTACCCCGATCATAGGCATCGCGGTCGAGCGCATCGTCCGGCTGCACATAGTGGCTCACATCGGCAATCGCCACCACCAGCCGGAATCCTTTGCCAACCCGCTCCGCGTACACCGCATCGTCGAAGTCACGCGCCGTTTCGCCGTCGATGGTGACCAGTGGCAAATCACGCAAGTCGACGCGATCTTTAAGATCAATCTTGCGAACCTTGTCCGGCGTCTTTTTCGCCTGTGCCGTCGCTTCGGCACTGAACTGGTAAGGAAGCGCATGCTTGCGCAGCGCGATCTCTATTTCCATGCCAGGGTCGGCATAGTCACCCAGAACCTCGACCACCCGACCGATGGACTGACGATGGCTGTCCGGTTGCTGCAGGATTTCGGCCATCACCACCTGACCATGCCGGGCATCGCCGTTGCCACCCTGTTCGATCAGAATGTCCTGGTTGATGCGTCGGTCCTCGGCCACAACGAACCACACACCGCGTTCTTGATAGATCCGGCCGACGACATGGTGCACGGCCCGCTCGATCACTTCGGCAATACAGCCCTCGTTGCGCCCGCGCCGATCGGTACCGGTGACGCGCACCATGACTCGATCGCCGTGCAGCACTTTGTGCATCTCGCGTTCAGAAAGAAAGATATCGCCCGCCTCACCCTCTTCCGGCACGGCAAAGCCATAGCCGTCGCGATGACCGATGACGTGACACTTGATCAGATCAAGCTTGTTGGCGACACAAACCGCGCCTTTGCGGTTGATGATGATTTGCCCGGCACGTTCCATCGCACCCAGACGTCGATCGAAGAACTCGCGCTCGGCACGTCTGATCGACAGCATGCGCGCCAATTCGTCAGGAAATAATGGAACCCCCTGCTCAGCCAGAATCGACAAAACGAACTCTCGGCTCGGCAAAGGGTTGGGGTATTTGGATTTTTCTCGCTCAAGAAAGGGATCTTGCTCACGGAGCGCCGGTTTTTTGGTTTTTTTTTGGTTCGCGACCATTGACATCCTCTGTAAGGTCAATATAATTCGCACTTCGTTGCAGCGAGTGCCGCTGCGATGATACAGCATATGCAGGCCCAGGTGGCGGAATTGGTAGACGCACTAGGTTCAGGTCCTAGCGGTGGCAACACTGTGGAAGTTCGAGTCTTCTCCTGGGCACCAGCTCTCATTATAGCCGGTGCTTGCTGTAAAAATCGAAAAAAGCCCAGGTGGCGGAATTGGTAGACGCACTAGGTTCAGGTCCTAGCGGTGGCAACACTGTGGAAGTTCGAGTCTTCTCCTGGGCACCAATTCAGAAAAACCCGTTGAGTCCGCTCAACGGGTTTTTCTTTTTGCGTGCGCCGACCAGGTGGCAATACGTCAGCCCTTCACTTCCGGATGCTGGAAAACCTGCCGCAGATAGGCCAGGAAAGTCTCATCGCTACACATCGTCTTGCCCGGCGAATCCGACAGTTTGGCTACCGGCTGATCATTGCAGTTGACCAGCTTCATCACGATATTCAGCGGCTCCAGCCCAAGGTCATTGGTCAGATGCGTGCCGATTCCGAATGCCACCGAGATCCGGCCGGAGAAGTAATCATGCAGGTCGAGCGCCCGGTCTACCGTCAGTCCGTCGGAAAAAACCAACCGTTTACTCATGGGGTTGATGCGCAGCGCACGGTAGTGGGCAATGGCTTTCTCCCCCCACTGGTACGGATCCCCGGAATCGTGGCGCAGGCCGTCGAACAGCTTGGCAAAGTACAGATCGAAGTCGGCAAGAAAAGCATCCATGCCCACAACATCGGTCAGTGCGATCCCCAGATCGCCACGGAACTCGTGTACCCAACCTTCCAACGACGCTTTCTGAAAATCGCGCAAGCGCACTCCGAATGCCTGGTGCGCCTGCATGTATTCATGCGCCATGGTACCAATCGGAACCAGGTCATAGCGCATTGCCTGATAAACGTTGGATGTACCCTTGAACGATTCCGGCAACGCCCGTTTCAGCGTCGAGACAACCTCGTCGTGCCAACGAGCGGAGAAGCGCCGTCGCAGACCGAAATCGGAAAAGGCAAAACTCTCCAGCGGCTCCGACCCCAGCTCGGCCGAACGGATACGCGCGATCTTGGCCGTCAGCCTTACACGCCCCTCTTGAAGCACCGCCTCTTCGCGCCCGGCGATCAGGCGCCGGAAATACAGCTCGTTGACGATGTAGAGCACGAAAATCTCGAATCCCATCACGTGCACGAGCGGACCATGGGCCCGAATGGTCAGCGTATCGCCATCGATGCCGACTTTGACAAAACGACGCTGGAAGCGAAACACATTCAGAAAATCGACAAAGTCGCTTTTTATGTAGCGCAGGCTGCTCAGGTAATCGAGCTCTTCCTGGGTAAACAGCATGTCGCACAGATGATCGAGCTCTGCATCGAGCTCGGCCTTGAGCTCCGTCAGCGGAAACATCGGCGAATTGCGACAAACAAATGCGTACTCGGCCTTGGCACCCGGATGCTGATGCAGCAACGCCTGCCACATGGTGAACTTGTACAAGTCGTTTTCCAGCAGACTGCGCACGACGAAAGACGATGACATCCGGACCGGCTCCTCAAAACGCGTTTTCTTTGCAGTTTATCACGCCTACAATATTGACAGAAAATACATCCATCGATATAGTGTTCCTCTCTTGCTGATTGCAAGATTCAGCAAAGCCCAGGTGGCGGAATTGGTAGACGCACTAGGTTCAGGTCCTAGCGGTGGCAACACTGTGGAAGTTCGAGTCTTCTCCTGGGCACCAATTCAGAAAAACCCGTCAAGTTCGCTTGACGGGTTTTTTGTATCCCACGTCCGTCCAATAACGCCAAAAAACCCGGGAAAGTTATTTCCCGGGTTTTGCTTTCACATCGCCAGAGCCCAACTTACAGGCCGAACGGATGGCGAAGTACGATGGTTTCTTCGCGATCAGGTCCGGTCGAAACAATATCGACAGGAGCGCCGCAGAACGCTTCGATACGCTTGAGGTAAGCGCGGGCGTTGGCCGGCAGATCTTCCCAGCGCTTGATGCCAACGGTGGATTCGCTCCAGCCCGGCAGCGTTTCGTAGATGGGTTCGCATGCAGCGACCGCATCGGCGCCCACCGGGAAGATATCGACCTTCTCACCGTTGAGCATGTAGCCGACGCACAGATTGATGGTCTCGAGGCCATCCATCACATCAAGCTTGGTGACACACAACCCCGACACGCCGTTGATCTGGATCGAGCGCTTGAGCAACGCGGCGTCAAACCAGCCACAGCGGCGCGGACGACCGGTGACCGAACCGAATTCATGACCGCGTTCGGCAAGGAAGGTGCCGATTTCGTTTTCCTGTTCGGTCGGGAACGGCCCCGAACCGACGCGGGTGGTATACCCCTTGACGATGCCCAGCACGTAACTGAGCATTTGCGGCGCAACACCGGCACCAGGCGCAGCCGCACCGGCAACGCAGTTGGACGAGGTGACGAACGGGTAAGTACCATGATCGATATCGAGCAGCGTGCCTTGCGCCCCCTCGAACAGCAGCGGCTTGCCGGCCTTGTCCATGTCATACAAAGTGCGCGACACGTCGGCCACCATCGGCTTGAGGCGCTCGGCCAGCTGCATGATGGTTTGATAGACAGTATCAAAATCTACCGCATCAGCCTTGTAATACTGCGTCAGCTGGAAGTTATAGAAGTCGAGGTTCTCGCGCAGGCGGGCAGCGAAGCGGACCGGATCGAATAGATCGCCAACCCGCAACGCACGGCGCGCCACCTTGTCCTCGTAGGCCGGACCGATGCCGCGACCGGTCGTGCCGATCTTGCTGGCGCCCTTGGCAGCTTCGCGCGCCTGATCGAGCGCGATGTGGTAGGGCAGGATCAGCGGGCAGGCTTCGGCGATTTTCAGTCGTCCAGTCACTTTGACGCCAGCCGATTCGAGCTCATCGATTTCCTTGAACAAGGCTTCGGGCGACAGCACCACGCCATTGCCGATGAAGCATTCGACATCGGCTCGCAGGATGCCGGACGGAATCAGTCGCAGCACCGTCTTTTTGCCATTGACGACCAGTGTATGGCCTGCATTATGGCCACCCTGGAAGCGCACCACGCCCTCGGCGTGATCGGTCAGCCAGTCAACAATCTTGCCCTTGCCTTCATCGCCCCACTGGGTACCAATCACGACAACGTTCTTGGACATAGGAAAGAATCCTTCTCTTGGTCTTGCTTCAAAAATCAGTTAAACGGAACAGCCTGCCAACCCGACGCGCCACGAACCAGCTCCCGGTCGCAGTTGAGCGAGGCGGCCGATTCGCCGAGGTAGTCGATGATCACGATTTCACCGGCGCCGCGCAGCGCTGCAATCTGCTCGGCGGCATCATCCGCAAGCCCGGACTGAACCCGAATGCCGCGCACACTGTCGCGCTCGGGAAGAATGCGCAGCAAATCGCGCAGGTCGAGGCTAAAACCCGTGGCCGGACGGGCACGGCCGAAGCGGCGGCCGACATTGTCGTAACGTCCGCCGCGTGCCAACTCATCCGGCCAGCCGGGGGCGTAGACGGCAAACATCAGTCCGGTGTGGTAAGCGGTGCCGCGCAACTCGGTCAGATCGAAACTCATCTCGACGCGATCTTCGAGCGCATTGGCAATGGCCATCAGTTGTGAGAGCGCCTGATCAACTTCGGGAATCGACGGCAATTTGCGACGCGCACGGTCGAGCACCTCGCGCGGGCCATAGAGCTCCGGCAGCGCGATGAAAGCGCTGCGGTAGGGTTCGGACACGCCATGCACCAACCGAGTCACCGTCGACACATCCTTGCTGCGCAAGGCGGTGAACACTTCGCGCGTCAGCTCGGGCGAGAGATTGGCCGCCAGGGCCAGGCCACGGAATATGGCGATATTGCCAACGTCGAGACGAATACCTTGCACATCGACCAATTTCAGGGTCGCCAGCGCCAGGCGGATGATTTCGAGGTCGGCCTCTATACCGGCAAAACCATACAACTCTGCACCGACCTGCAACGGTTCGCGTGAGCTCATCAATCCAGCCGGTCGAGCATGAACCACACTCCCTGCATAGCACAATCGGGTTACCCCGGTGCGCTCGGCCAGAAGATGGGCATCGATACGGGCCACTTGCGGCGTGATATCCGCACGCAGCCCCATCTGCCGACCCGACAAGTGGTCATCGAGCTTGAAGGTTTTAACCTCCAGCGAATCATCGCCCTCCGCCACCAGCGAGTCGATGTACTCGATCAGCGGCGGCAGCACAAGTTCGTAGCCCGCCGTACGGAACAGTTCCAGCATGGCCGATTTTGCGGTTTCCACTTGCCGCGCCGTAGCGGGCAAAATATCGGCGATATGTTCGGGTAACAGCCAATTTCGCATATTTGCTCAGAAACAGAATAAAGGCGGGACGCCAGGGCCCGCCTGTTGCCGGGACGCACGCAGGCCGTGACCTGTCTGCGTTAAATCCGGGAAAGAAATCTGGGTGCTGCGAAGCAGCTTGCACCGGCGACGCTTACGCACCGCGGCATTTGTGAATGACGTCTACAGGAAAACGCAGACGCTCTTCAGGCAGCATTCTACGCGCTTATTGTACAAAGTGCTCGCAAAAAACCACATGGTCAGCCCCACTCATCGTCGTCCGCCTCCGCAGAGGGGCGGGAAAACCGTTCGGCGATGGCCGCGCGCAACAGGTCCAGCCCCTCGCCCGTCAGCGCGGAAACCCTTACGCCAGCAGGCATACCGTCCGCATCGTATTCGATGCCGGGCGCCTGCCCCTTGAGGTCGATCTTGTTCCAGACGATCAGTTGCGGAATCGCATCTGCGCCGATTTCCGCTAGAACCTTGTTCACTTCTTCCAACTGCATGTCGCGCATCGAATTGGCCGAATCGACCACATGCAGCAGCAGCTCGGCCTGTACCGTCTCTTCCAGCGTGGCACGGAAAGCGGCCACCAGGGTATGCGGCAGGCTGCGAATGAAGCCGACAGTATCTGACAGCACCACCGACAGCTCAGGATTCAGATACAGCTTGCGGCTGGTGGTATCGAGCGTGGCGAACAACTGATCGGCAGCATAGCTCTTGGCCTTGGTCAGGCCATTGAACAACGTAGACTTGCCGGCGTTGGTATAACCGACGATAGACAGGGACGGCACTCCAGAGCGCTGCCGCCCGCGTCGCTGTGTACTGCGTTGCCGTTCAACATGCCGCAACCTGTCCTTGAGCAGCTTGACCCGGTTGCCGAGCAGTCGGCGGTCTGTTTCGAGCTGGGTTTCACCCGGGCCGCGCAGGCCGATACCGCCCTTCTGCCGCTCGAGGTGGGTCCAGCCGCGCACCAGCCGCGTCGAAAGGTGCGAGAGCTGCGCCAGTTCGACTTGCAACTTGCCTTCATGGCTGCGCGCACGTTGCGCGAAGATATCGAGAATCAGACTGGTACGGTCGATCACGCGACATTGCAGCTGGCGCTCCAGATTGCGCTCCTGCGCCGGCGAGAGCTGGTGGTTGAAGATCACCACATTGGCTTCGGTCGCTCGCACGACCGCCGCGATCTCCTCCACCTTGCCCTTGCCGGCAAACAGCGCCGCATCGGGCCGCTGCCGCTTGGCGGTAACGGTATTTGCCACCTCGACGCCGGCACCTCGCACCAGCTCGGCGCACTCGGCCACATCTTCGGGAAAATCCGGTGCACCAAAATCCAGGCACACCAGGACGGCTCTGTCTCCTGCTTCCGGACGATCAAACACAGTCAGCCTTGCATTTCAAACAATTAAAAAAGGGCCAGCGCTCCGCCTCGCCAGAGGTCGGAACGTCGGCCCCGATGGTATATCCCGATCAGTCTTCCGGCTGATCGAGCTTTTGGGCGGTATAGTGTTCGTGCGGGATATTGACCGGGCGAGCGGGAACCACGGTGGAAATCGCGTGCTTGTACACCATTTGCGTCACGGTATTCTTCAGCAGCACTACATACTGATCGAAAGATTCGATCTGCCCTTGCAGCTTGATGCCGTTAACCAAGTAAATAGAAACCGGGACATGTTCCTTGCGCAGAGTATTCAGGAACGGGTCTTGTAACATTTGCCCTTTTGAGCTCATTAGTTATTCTCCGAAACGTCGATTGTTTTATTAATGGATTGCCTGCCAAGCCCGGCTGTACGCTTACGTTTTAGCAGAAATCATACCAGTGTACTATTTTTTAGGTTCTTTCATACGCTTATTGCGAATTTGCTTCTCAGCCTGGCGGTTTTTGTAGCGCGCCAGCAGCGAAAGCTTCGGCTTATGCTTGGCATCATCCTTGTCAAACGGGTTTTCGCCGGTTTTGTATTGCACACGCAACGGCGTCCCCTCAAGTTTGAACACTTTCCGGAAAGTATGTTCCAGATAGCGGGTATAACTTTCCGGCACATGTTCAAGCGCGTTGCCATGCACGACAATGATCGGCGGGTTTACGCCCCCTTGGTGCGCATAGCGCATTTTCGGCCGGATCGGGCCAACGCGCGGTGGCGCCTGACGCTCGATCGCCACTTCGAGCACACGTGTTAGCTTTGGTGTCGAGAGCTTGGCCATGGCCGCGCGGTAGGCTTCGTCGATCGACTTGAACAGATCGCCGACGCCTCGGCCCTCCAGCGCGGAAATATAGTGAAACTTGGCGAAATCGAGGAAAGTCAGCTTGCGCGCGATATCACGCTTGATCTGTTCTTTCTTTTCCGTTTCAAGATGGTCCCATTTGTTGACCGCCACCACCAGTGCGCGCCCGGCTTCCAGTGCAAAACCGGCGATGGTGGCATCGTGCTCGGAAATATCCTGCTGCGCGTCAAGCACGAGGACCGCAACGTTGGCATCTTCGATCGCCTTTAGCGTCTTGACCACAGAGAACTTTTCCACCGTTTCGCTGATCTTTGTACGACGACGTACCCCGGCGGTGTCAATGATCGTGTACGCGCTACCAGCCCGTTCGAAATCGATGTAAATGCTATCGCGGGTCGTGCCGGGATGGTCGAAGGCGATGACACGTTCCTCGCCCAGAATGGCGTTTACCAATGTCGACTTGCCCACATTGGGTCGTCCGATCACGGCGAATTTCGGATGCCTGACATCCTCTTCTTCGACTTCGTCGGGGAACGTTTCCAGCACCCGCTCCATCAGCTCCCGCACGCCATCGCCATGTGCGGAGGAGATCGCCCACGGCTCGCCAAGCGCCAGCTCGTGGAACTCTGCACCGGCAATGGCCTGGCTCATGCCCTCGGCCTTGTTCACAACCAGGTGAACCGGGCGATCGATCTGTCGCAAACGGTTGGCGATGATCTTGTCTTGAGGAGTGACACCTGTGCGCCCATCGACCAGGAACACGACTGCGTCCGCTTCGTCGACAGCCTGCAGGGTCTGCTTGGCCATTTCGAACAGGATGCCCTCGTCCACAACCGGTTCAAAACCACCGGTATCGATGACGAGGTAAGGCTTGTCGCCGACACGGCCATGGCCGTAGTGACGATCACGGGTCAGGCCCGGCTGATCGGCCACCAGCGCATCACGGCTGCGCGTCAGGCGATTGAAGAGAGTCGACTTGCCCACATTGGGGCGACCGACCAGAGCAACGGTTGGTTTCATCAAATACCGCAATTATCCAAGAGTCAGCATCACCAGACGTCCGTTTGGACCCCGGATGAGTGCAGAAGAGCCCAACATCAGCGGCTGGGCAGGCTGGCCTTCGATGCCTGTTTCGATACGGCCGACCACACTGCCGTCCTCATTGGACAGCAGGTGCGCCACACCTTCGGCATCGGCGACCAGAATGAAGCGGCCAAGCAGCACAGGACCGGACAATGTCCGATACTTGAGCGCATCCTGCTTCCAGATGCTGCGGCCGGTAGCCCGGTCGAATGCCTGTACCGAGTCGTCTTCGTCACTGACGTAGACATATCGGTCATCCATTACAACCGGTTTGCTGGACGACACCTCGTGCGCCCACATCAGATTGCCACCGTGGGCGTCAAAGCATGCCAACCGGCCTTGATAGGCCACGGCGCAAACCTGCTGCCCCTGCAGCTGCGGACGGCTGACTACATCAGTCACTCGTTCCAGCTCGGTCGCGCCCTTCGGCGTAGACACAACCCCTTCCCAGAGAACGTTACCCGTCGTCGGAGAAATGACTTGCATCTTGCCGCCGGCCAGACCGACGAGAACCGCATCGCCGCCCACGGCAGTCATCGACCCGGTATTGCGCACGATGAGGTCAGGCATGAAATGGCTTTGCGTCCACAACTGTTTGCCGTCGCTGATCTGGAACCCGGCGAGCCGGTCGTCGTTCGTACGCACGGTAACGACCTGCGGCCCTGCCGCCGGCGCCTCAAGCGTCACGCTCGACAAGCGCTGTTCCCAAAGTTTTTTACCGCTGGTGCGATCGGCAGCAAGCAGATAGCCGTCTTCGGTACCGGCGAGCAGCACATTGCCCGAGACGGCAACGCCGGAAGACAGCCGCCGGCCCAGATTGATGCGGCCGCTTTCCCGGCCGGTATCGGCATTGAGCACCAGGATTCGTCCGTCCGGATTGGCAACCAGGACATCCCCCCGGTCATAAACCGGCAGGAAGCTGCCCGGCGCCGCGGCATCAGCACGCTCGCTCCACTGGATCTTGAGCGCTTGAACGGTCTGGATCGCCGTCAACGGCGTCGGCAGCGGACGGGACGAGGTTTCGAACCAGCTCGCGCAGCCGCCGAGCATTACGGAAGATAACAGGACCAGCAGCAGACGGTGACGCATCAATCAGCCTCCCAAGGCATCGAGTTTGGTCTGAACATACTGATGGCTCGGCGAATCACCGGCCAGTTTCGCCAGGGCAGCACGGTAGGCATCGCGTGCTGCACCCTTGTCGCCCTTGAGGAAGAAAGCATCACCTTTGGCATCGTAATACAGCGCGTCATAGGCCGCATCGTGCGGGCGGTTGAGTACCGCAACTGCGCCATCGTACTGTTTTTGGTCAAGCATCACACTGGCCAGACGAAGCTGGGCCAGGGCCAGCAGCGCCGGCTCCTTGGTGTTGGCAGCGGCCCAGGTCAGTTGTGCGCTGCTGTAGGCAAGGTCGTTCTTGTCAAAGGCGGCGCGAGCCGCAAGGAAGGCAGCACGCACCGCATACGGCGACGACGGATAGTCCGCCTCGATGCGTGCCGCGGCACTCTTGACCGTCGCAAGGTCCTGCGTACGCGCTGCCTGTTCGAGATCGACGTAGACTGCCGCCGACGCCTCGACCTGCCGGACACGATACAGGCAGTAACCACGGTAGCCGATATACGCCAGTGCGAGGCAACCGACGGCAAGCACCACCCATCGCCCCCACTGCCGCCAGTGAATTTTCAAAGAATCGATCTGTTCCTGTTCCTGCAAGTCGAACGCCATTGCGCCCCTCCAAAATCAAGCATTCAATGCGGCAATGGTATCCGCAACCAGATTGCACGCCACGGTCTTCTGCTCGGCCTCGCTACGCAAGGCCTTGATGGTTGCCGTGCCGGCAGAGATTTCATTTTCACCGACGATCACCGCAAAAGCGGCACCCGACGCATCGGCTTTCTTCATCTGCGACTTGAAGCTCGCCTCACCGGTATGCTGCAGCACGGCCAGTCCGGCACTCCGCAGCATCTGTGCGAGCTTGAGCGCATACGCAGGCGCGCCGGTGCCTTGCTGTACCAGATAAACATCGACGTTTTTCGGTACGGGGATGAGTCCCTTTTCCTGCAACAGCAGCAAAACCCGCTCCATGCCCATGCCGAAGCCGATGCCAGGGGTCGGCTTGCCGCCCAGTTCCTCGATCAGCCCGTCATAACGGCCACCGGCACAGATCGTGCCCTGCGCGCCGAGATCGGTGGTAACCCACTCGAAGACCGACAGATTGTAGTAATCGAGTCCGCGCACGAGACGCGGGTTTTCCACATAGGGGATGCCGAGCGTTTCCAGCATCGACTTCCAGCCCTCGTAATGCGCGCGCGACGCATCACCCAGATAGTCAAGCAGGCGCGGCGCGCCGTTGGCCATCTCCTGCAGATCCGGATTCTTGGTATCCAGCACGCGCAGCGGATTTGTGTACATGCGGCGTTTGCCGTCTTCGTCGAGCAGGTCGACAAACTTTTCCAGATAGGCAATCAGCGCGCCTCGGTGTGCCGCGCGTTCTTCCTTGTTGCCGAGCGTGTTGATCTGCAGCTCGACACAGTCGGCAAGCCCCAGGCGACGCCACAGGTCAGCCGTCATCATCAGGATTTCGGCATCGATATCCGGCCCTTCGAAACCGAGCGCTTCGACACCGGTCTGGTGAAACTGGCGGTAGCGGCCCTTTTGCGGACGCTCGTGGCGGAACATCGGGCCGGCGTACCACAGGCGCTGGGTCGCGTTATACAGCAAGTTATGTTCGACCACTGCACGCAGGGTGCCGGCGGTGCCTTCCGGGCGCAAGGTCAGGCTTTCGCCATTGAGGCTGTCGACGAAGGTATACATTTCCTTCTCGACGATATCGGTCACCTCGCCGATCGAACGCACGAACAACGGCGTCTGTTCCAGCATTGGCGTACGAATATGCTGATAACCGTATTCGAACAACAGCTTTCCGAGTACGGACTCGAGATATTGCCACTGATAGGATTCGGTCGGCAGCACGTCATTCATGCCGCGTACAGCTTGGATTTTTTGTGCCATAGTTTCAGTCTTTTATTATTACGCCCTGAACAGCCCTGCTCAGAGCTTCTTGATCGGGATGATGCCCGCTTCACTGCCGGTCGACTCGCGCCGACGTGCACCGCCCTCGCCAAAACGGGACGCGACATAGTCCTCGACGATACGCGTAAACGCTTCGGCGATATTGTCGCCTTTGAGCGTCACATCCTTGCGACCGTCTATGTAAACCGGCGCGACCGGAACTTCCCCGGTTCCCGGCAGGGAAATGCCGATATCGGCCAATTTCGATTCGCCCGGGCCATTGACCACACAGCCCATCACCGCCACTTTCATGTCTTCCACGCCGGGGTACTGCAGACGCCAGACCGGCATCTGCGCGCGCAGGAAACGCTGAATGTCGTCGGCCAGTTCCTGGAACAGGGTACTGGATGTGCGGCCGCAGCCGGGACAGGCGGTCACGAGCGGGGTAAATGCCCGCAGCCCCATCGTTTGCAGCAACTCCTGCGCAACCACTACCTCACGCGTTCTGGACTCGCCCGGCGATGGCGTCAGCGAAATGCGGATCGTGTCGCCGACCCCTTCCTGCAACAGCACGGCCAGTGCCGCACTCGATGCAACGATGCCCTTCGAGCCCATGCCGGCCTCAGTCAGGCCAAGATGCAGCGGGAAATCACAGCGATGTCCGAGATCGCGATAAACCGAAATCAGGTCCTGCACATGGCTGACCTTGCATGAAAGGATGATGCGATCCGGAGACAAACCGAGCTCGACAGCCTTTTCGGCACTTTCCAGCGCGGAAACAATCAACGCCTCGCGCATCACCGCCTCGACGGGCATCGGCTTGGGCAATCGCTTATTTGCATCCATCAGCCGCGAAGCGAGCGCGGCATCGAGGCTACCCCAGTTGACACCGATACGCACCGGTTTGTCATGCTCGATTGCACAAGCGATCATGAATGCGAATTTGTCGTCGCCGTGGGCGCCCTTGCCAACATTGCCCGGATTGATCCGGTATTTCGCCAGAGCCCGGGCGCAGTCCGGATGATCGCGCAACAAACGATCGCCGTTGAAGTGGAAGTCGCCGACCAGAGGCACATTGCACCCCCCGTCATCGAGCCGTTGGCGAATTTCCGCCACGGCAGCCGCCGCCTCGGGCGTATTGACGGTGATCCTCACCAGCTCCGAACCCGCATCGGCCAGCTCACGCACCTGCTGCGCAGTCGCAACCGCGTCGGCCGTATCGGTATTGGTCATCGACTGAACGACAACCGGCGCGCCAGAGCCGACAACAACATGCCCCACTCGTACCTGACGGGTGGGGCGGCGCGCGATATTCACGCTATCCATAACAAACCTGTTTACTTAAGTTCCAGCGTGGCCGTCGTACCGTGCGTATGCGCACCGAGGTCCACATTCTGGCCGTTGTAGGTCACGGTTACCTTGTCTGCATTGCCGACACGGACCTTGAACGGCGGCGTGCCGCTCACTTCGCGCGGCGCACCCGGCGCCACCGTCGAATAGACGAGCCGGTTACCGTCGGCATCGACCACCGCCACCCAGGCCGGTTCCGTCACCGAAATCGACACCTTGCTGCCGCCGCCGGCCTTGGCCGCGGCGGAGGCGTCGGTCGCTGCCTTGGCTGCAGCAGCCTTGGCCGCAGCCGCCTTCGCTGCCGCCGCTTTCACCGCAGCGGCCTTCGCTGCGGCAGCCGAAGCATCGCGTACAGCCGGTGCAGAGGCCGCCGGCGCCGATGCCGGCTTGGCAGCCGCTGCCGAAGCAGTACCCGGCACGGCTGTCGTCACCGCCGGCACCGAAGACGCCGCCGCCAGATCGGAGGCCGTCTGCGGACTGACCACCGGCGTCAGATCGGGTTGGGACTGTTCTGCACGATGGCCGAAAATCCACAGCCCCGTCGCACCAAGCACCACGCCGACGAGCACGATCACCATCCATCGGCCTCGGCTGCTGCCGGCGCTTTCCTCGGTATCGTGGGACGACTGGACCTCATCGCGGGCAAGGTTGGCCACCTCGCTGACCGCAGAGGGAAAATGCGCATCAAGCGCCTCCATCAGAGGCGCCGGATCGATTTCCAGGAAACGGGCGTAATTGCGTACGAAGCCACGGACAAAGGTCGCGCCGGGCAAAGCGCCGAAATCGTCGCGTTCGATGGCTTCAAGCTGCCGCAGCGATAATTTCAGCCGTTCGGCAACCTCGTTCAAAGACAAGCCGGCTGCTTCGCGCCCCGCGCGCAAGGCTTCGCCGACACTGATCGGATCAGGTTGAATGTTTTGTTCGGATTGTTGTTCCATCCTTCAGGTCCCGCTCAACATCTGTTCTGTTTCCCTGGAGTCCGGAAAACGTTTCTGCAATCTCGTCGCATATTCGTTTTCCCGGACACGATCCCCGGCCAGCCGGGCGATTTCGACCCCCATCCACAGATCCGCCGGCCCAGCATCACCGGCAAGCTCCAGTAGACGATCATGATAATGAGCCGCCAGTTTGACTTGCCCCTGCCTCAGATACAAGGCCGACAATGCTCTGACGGCAGGCACGAAGGCCGGCCTGGAGCGCAGCGCAGCGAGAAAATGCTCGCCTGCCGCCTCAAACTGCCCCTCAGCCATACTGCACTGCCCCAAATTAAAATGCGCGAGATGCGGCGACGCATACCCCGAGTCGGCCAGCGCCGTCTCCAGCTGTGCTCGACCCTGCGCAATCTGCCCCCGCTCGCACAGGAACAGTCCATAATTATTGCCGACATCGCCACGCCCCGGTGCAAGCACGAGCGCCCGGCGATAAGCAGAGTCGGCATCGGCATCACGGGCCATGCGCCCCAGCACGTGCGCACGGGCAAGCCAGGCTGTTGCAGAGGCGGCGTCGAATCCGACGGCACGGTCGGCAGCGTCAAGCGCCTGCACCAGTTGGTCCGACCTGGAATACTCGAATGCCAGCTGGGCATGCAGCGAGGCTAACTCATGCGGCGGTGACGAAGCAAATACCGTCGATGCAAGCATCACCGGTATCAAGCTCAGCCACACGCGCCATTTTTTCACTCTGGACGACTCTCCGCAATCCGGATCCACTTTTCCTGGCGACGGGTCTTGTCCTGCACCTGGCCGGCAAGCTGCCCGCAGGCGGCATCGATATCATCGCCGCGCGTCTTGCGCACAGTCACCACCAGCCCCGCATCCTGCAGGATTTCCCTGAAGGCGCGAATCGCATTGTTGCTGGCACGTCCGTAACCCGAATCGGGGAACGGATTGAATGGAATGAGGTTGAACTTGCACGGCACATCCCGCACCAGTTGCACCAGCTGCCGCGCATGTTCCGGCCTGTCGTTGACGCCGTCAAGCATCACATACTCAAAGGTGACGAAATCTCGCGGCGCAAATTCGAGATAGCGGCGACAGGCAGCCATCAATTCGACTAGCGGATATTTGCGATTGATTGGCACGATCTGATCGCGGATCGCGTCATTAGGCGCATGCAGGCTGACAGCAAGGGCAACCGGGCAGGCGGCGGCGAGTCGGTCCATCTGCGGCACGAGCCCGGACGTCGACAAGGTCACGCGCCGGCGCGACAAGCCGTAGCCATGATCATCGAGCATGATCTGCAAGGCGGCGACGACATTGTCGAAATTGGCCAGCGGCTCGCCCATGCCCATCATGACCACATTGGAAATCACCCGCTCGTTCTTCGGCGTCACGCCCATGGCCTTGTTGGCCCACCAGAGCTGGCCGATGATCTCGGCGGTGCTCAAATTACGGTTGAACCCCTGGCGACCGGTCGAGCAGAACGTGCACTCGAGCGCGCAACCGACCTGGGAAGACACACACAAGGTTCCGCGATCGTCCTCGGGAATGAACACGGTTTCGACTCCGTTGCCGGTACCGACGTCGAGCAGCCACTTGCGTGTGCCATCACTGGCCTCCTGCCCGGCCATCAGCGAAGGTACGCGCACCTCGGCCCCGTCCTTGAGCTTGGCCCGCAGGCTCTTGGCAAGGTCGGTCATGGCGTCGAAGTCGTCTTCGCCCATCTGATGCATCCAGCGCATGACCTGTTTGGCGCGGAAGGGTTTCTCACCCATCGCGGCAAAATGTTCTGTGAGGCCGGCCAGATTGAAATCGAGCAGATTGGTTTTCATGCGAATCTCATGCAGCGGCGACCGCCGGCAAGGGCGACCGCCGCCAGTACATCAACGGGAACAGATTTCCGAAGCGGCGAAGAAGTAGGCGACTTCGATCGCGGCATTTTCAGCACTGTCGGAACCGTGAACGGCGTTGGCATCGATCGAGGAAGCGAAATCGGCGCGGATCGTGCCGGCATCCGCCTTCTTCGGGTCGGTAGCACCCATCAGTTCGCGATTCTTGGCGACGGCGCCCTCGCCTTCCAGCACCTGGATCATCACCGGGCCGGAAACCATGAAATCAACCAGATCCTTGAAGAACGGGCGTTCCTTGTGCACGGCGTAGAAGCCTTCGGCTTCCTGGCGCGACAGCTGCTTCATGCGAGCGGCAATGACCTTCAGGCCGGCCGATTCGAAACGATCGTAGATCTTGCCGATCACGTTTTTACCCACGGCATCCGGTTTTACGATGGACAGGGTGCGTTCAATTGCCATATAAATCTCCCAATTACCATAACGAGTGGCTAAACTGGCGGTTTAGCCGTTATACGGGTTTAGCCCAATTTGCAGAACCCGATATATTACCAGTCTTTTTGGCCGCCTGCGGCACTAGTTGAACAAAAATGAGCGACCCGCGCAAAGAACAACAGCCATACGAAGAAGAAGAGTCGGACTTCGGTTCCAAACTCAAAGTCCGTCTCGCCATCGCCGGCGGGCTCGTCGCCCTGGCCTTGGCCGCCATCCCCATTCTCGACAGCCTGACCGGCAAGCCGACAGCCGCCACCGACAACGGCGCAGGTTCCATCGTCAGCTCGGCCGGGCTCGCCGCCACTCCGGCCAGCGCTCCGGTCGCCAGCGCGCCAGTCGCCAGCGCTCCGGCTGCCAGTGCCCCGGTCGGCACGGCGCCGACCGGCCCCAACCTTGCCCAGACTCCCGGCATGACAGCCACACCGCCGTTATCATTGCCGGCCCCGCCCCCGGCCGAACAGCCGGCTGCCCACGCCGCAGGCAGCAAGCCGCACCAGGCAGGTGCCGCCAAGCCCGCCCCGCACGACAACAAGGCATTCAAGCCTGCCCCGGCGACGGTTCCCCCTTACGCACAGCAGCCCTATGCGCCAACCGTGCCGCCCTATGCGCCGGCGGCGAACGCCGCACCGGCCCAGCACGCAGCACTACCGCCCCAGCCGGCCGCCAGTCAGACGGCGCGACCGGCGGGAACATCCATCGGCTACAACGTGCAGCTCGGCCTGTTCAACAATCTGGACAACGCTCAGAAACTGATCACCGAACTGCGCAGCAAGGGCATCGACGTACAGAGCGAGACGCGCGTCCACCTGCCGCCGTTCCGCACCCGTGCCGAGGCCGAGCAGGCCATGGCAAAACTGCGCGCACTCGGCTACGCCCCGATGCTCAACGCCGTCGGCAATTGAACGTAAAAAAACCCGCAGCAAACAATCGGCTGCGGGTTTTCATTTCCGGCGCGCGGATCATACGGACAGATAACTATCCTGATCCCACTCGTCACGGAGGGTGTCTGCAAACACCTCTCGCTCCATGGCGCTCATCGTGTCGAGATTGTCTTTGGATGGAGCAACCGGTGAGTCAAAGTCTTGTTCATCCATACTGCAATCTCCCGAAACAAAAGGGGGAGCTTTCGGTATAGTCAAAAAGTCAGAAATAGCCAGTAAATCCATCAGAAAAACCATTACTTTGGACAGGCCCAAACACAAACGCCACACTTCGCCGCATCAGCCATCAACGCGGCAAGATCCGGCCAGACAGCATCGGGCCGGCTAGTCGCTGAGAAAAATCATGACAATTCCCGTAATAGCCGTTAGATTTTCTTAACGCTTTTCTCGTAATCACTCATGAAAAAAATAGCACTCATGCTGCCGCTCATGCTGTTGCCGCTGCTCGCCCGGGCCGAAGACGCTCCCCGCGAGCACTTCATCGATCAGGTGACACGTTGCGCAGCCTGGTTCGGCCTCTCCGATCTCACCGGCAAGGCGTCATCCGGCAGCGGCCCGCGCGAAGTCACCTCATTCAACACCGCCCTCGGCCGGCTCTTCGGCGGGGACATCGACCGACTCTCGCAACACTACAATGCCGCGCTGGACCAGATCATCACCGACGCCGCCAGCGCGCCGGGCAATGACGAACAGCGCCTGCAGGGCATTGCCGGCCGCTACGAACCCGTTTGCCGCAGGCTGTACCGTACGCTCGACGAAAACATGGCCAAGTGGGCGCCATGACCGTACACCTGTCCGTGGCGGATGCCCGCCTGCTGCAGCTGGACGCCCAAGGCCTGGCTGCCCGCCCGCGACGCAAGGCGAAACCGGCCGACGTACTGGCGGCGATCCGGCGCATGGCGCTATTGCAGATCGACACCATCAGCGTCGTCGCACGCAGCCCCTACCTGGTCCTGCATAGCCGCCTGGGCGACTACGATCCGGCCTGGCTCGACCGTCTGCTCGCCGACGGTGCGCTATTCGAATACTGGGCCCACGAAGCCTGTTTCATCCCCACCGAAGACTATCGGCTGCTGCGACCACGCATGCTCGACCCGCAAGCCATGGGCTGGAAATACCCGAGTCGCTGGTTCGCCGAACATCGCGAGGACATCGAGCGGATTCTCGACCACATCCGCCACAGAGGCCCTGTCCGTTCAGCCGATTTCATCCGGGCCCAGGGCAAGGGCAACGGATGGTGGGACTGGAAACCGGAAAAACGCCATCTGGAAACCCTCTTTACGCTCGGCCTCGTCATGGTGAAGGAAAGACGCAACTTCCAGCGCGTCTACGACCTGGCGGAACGTGTCCACCCCGGCTGGGACGACGAACGCGACCTGCCGGATGCAAGTACCGTCGAGCGCGACATTCTGCGTCAAAGCTGCCGCGCGCTGGGCATCGTCAAGGCAGGCTGGGTCGCCGACTACTACCGGCTGAGGCGTGGCCGCTACGACCAGGCGCTGCACGCGATGGCCGACGCAGGCGAGCTGATCCCGGTCCGCGTCGAGGGCTGGCGTCACGACGCCTTCGTCGACGCCAGCCTGGCCTCCAGCCTGCAACAAGCACGGGAAGGCCGATTAACCGCCAACCACACAGCCATCCTGTCGCCGTTCGATCCGCTCGTCTGGGACCGCAAGCGCGCACTCGAACTGTTCGACTTCGACTACCGCATCGAATGCTACACGCCGGCGGAGCGGCGCAAGTACGGCTACTTCGTGCTGCCGCTATTGTCGCGCGGGCGGATCGTCGGCCGACTCGACGCCAAAGCGCACCGTACCCAGGGCATTTTCGAAATCAAGGCCTTGTATCTGGAGGCCGGCATCCACGTCGGACCGCGGCTAGGACGAGACATCCATGCCGCGTTGCAGGCGCTGGCAAACTGGCACGGCACGCCGCACCTCGTCTTCGGCATGCTGCCCGCCGCATTGCAGCATCACCTCCCGACCGGCGGCTGACCACGGCGTCACACACATGCCGGACAAGGGCCGCCAATCACTTGACAACAATTTGAGCCTGCAGGGGACGGAAATTATCCATTCCGTCGATTATTGGAGAGAAAGGGCACAATTCGCCCGATACCAAATCGCGTCGCACGCAATTCGTATAATTGCGGAAAGAAAACCGGCAAAGAAGATTTTTAATGCCCGACGCGGCAAGCATGCTCACGCAGGCCGGTCAATCCGGCACAGCCGCACGCCAGAATGATACCGGCCAGCACATCGATCGCCATATGCTGTTTAATCGCCATGGTTGAATAAACGATCGCCAGGCACCACAACAGATTGCCACATTGAATCAACACACCGAGTCCCAGCCGGCGCAAACGCCAAAACAGCCAGATACAGGAAAAAACTGCCGTCGCGACATGCAGTGACGGACAAGCATTGCCGGCAGTATCGACATGCTTGAGAAATCCCACCTGCGGGTAACGGGCCCAGTCGATATCGGCTGGCGGCACCGCGTTGGGCCAGAACAGAAAGATTGCCAGCCCCGCCACGCTCAGCAGACCGATGCGCCAGCCGTAACGGACGATCTCGCCGCGCGTCAGCATCAAAACCGGCGGCAACGACACGTAGCACCACAACGACAGATAAACCGGCAGCGCCGCCGGCTCGAAAGCGATGGCGCGATCCAGCCAGGTCACGGGAACAATGCGCACGGGAAACAATGGATGACGCAACAAAAACAGGTAGGCGATAAAAAACACCAAGGTAAAACCCATGGTGCCGAACATCTTGAAGCAGAAATGCTGCAGCACGATTCGCATCAGCTTTACTGCTTGAGGTTTGTCAGACAATGCGACCACGGTCAAATAAATGCCCTCTTTTGCCTGCGCGACAGTGACAGACAAATATCCGAATTGCTATAATTTTCTTTTTATTTTGTTTCTGTATCAATTTTAAAAAACACCACAGCATTCCGATCAACAACCGTTATCAATCCTGTCATACATCTAACGGCGATGGGTTTATGCTGTACGAAATCATACAGAAACTATTCAACGCTGACGATCGTTTCGTCACCCTGAAAACCCTTGCATACGACTTTCTCAATCATGGACCAGCAATCTCCCGCCGTGCCTGACCAGGCCCTCGAACACGAAATCGCCGCGCTCATCGTGACCGCGTTGAATCTCGACACCGAACCGCAGGCCATCGACCCGCTAGCGCCGCTCTACGGCGACGAACTGGGCATCGACTCCATCGATATCCTGGAAATCGCGCTGGTCGTATCCAAGCAATACGGCGTGCAGATCAAGGCGGACAGCGACGACAACTCGCGCATTTTCGCTTCGTTGCGCGCCCTGGCCGCCTATATCGGCGAGCACCGAAGCAAATGAAGCGGCTCTGGCGTGTGCTGCGCCTCGCCATCGTCGCGGCTGCCGGCATCGCCTACGTGCTGATCGGCTATCTGGCTTCCGCCACCCGCCACCCGCCGCTGTTTGCCGTGCTGGTCGGTGCAGTACCGTTCGCGGCCGGCCTGATCGCGGCATGCTGGCGCTCGCGGCTGCGCATCCCGTCGCTCGCATTGTGCACGGCAGCGTTCGTCGCGGCAGGGCTCAACATCGATCGCCTGCTCGGCCACGCCTCGTGGCTGTACTTCATCCAGCACTTTGGCGCAATGAGCTCGCTGTGCGTGATGTTCGGCGCCACCCTTGGTTCGCATGAAAGCGCGCTGTGCTCGTGCATCGCGCGCTTCGCCGTCGCCGAAGAGCTCGATGCCCGCTACCTGCGCTACACCTGGTATGTCACCCTCGCCTGGACGCTGTACTTCCTCGCCAGTGCGCTGGTCTCGGCCACGCTGTTTCTCTGCGCCCCGCTGGCAGACTGGGCGCTGTTCGCCGCCGTGCTGACACCGGTCAGCCTGGGCGCAATGTTCGTCGGCGAATTCCTGATCAGGCTGCGCGCGCTGCCGGGCCGACCGCACTTCAGCATTGCGCAAACAATCCGTTCTTACCGGCAATACACGCGCGGCGACACAGCCCTGCGCCCGGCCAGTCGCCAACCCTGATCCCGCCTCACCGCTGCAATGACATCGACTCCCCTGCTGCCCGAACTCGACCCCGCCACCCCGTTCACACTGCGCGACGGCCAGATCGTCGACCGGGCGCGCTTCCAGGCCGACGTACTGGCCGTGGCCGCCGCACTTCCCACCGACGGCCCGGTACTCAATATGTGTGCCGATCGCTACCGTTTCACCGTCGCGCTGTTTGCCGCCATCGCCCGCGGAGCGCTGACCGTACTGCCGAGCTCGGCCGCACCGGAGCATCTGGCGATGATCGCCGCAGAACACCCGGGGGTGACCGTGCTGGGCGACGAAGCCGAACCGCCACTGGCGGGACCCGCCTACTTTCGCGTCGACCGCGTGCCGGCAGGACCTCTCGACGCGGATTGCCCGTCGATTCCCGACATGCAGCGCGTCGCCTGCCTCTACACCTCGGGCTCTACCGGTACCCCGACACGGCACGACAAGACCTTCGGCCGCCTGCGCCGCTCGGCGCTCGGTGGCGCGCAGCGGCTCTGGCATGCCGCCGGCGGGCCCTGTTCGGTGGTCGCCACCGTGCCGGTACGGCATATGTACGGGCTTGAATTCACGGTCCTCATGCCCGCGTTCGGTGCCGGTCGGCTCGCCGCGCGCACGCCGTTCTTTCCGGCCGATATCGCCGACACGCTGGCCGCAATGCCAGCACCGCGGCTACTGGTGATTTCACCGTTTCACCTGCAAAAACTGATCGAATCGGACATCGCACTGCCGGACATCGGCGCCATACTGTGCGCCACCGCACCACTCGCACCGGCACTTGCGCGCGAAGCGGAACAGCGCTACCGCTGTACGGTGATCGAAATTTACGGCTCGACAGAAACCGGCCAGCTCGCCACCCGCCAACCGGCGCGCGAAGACCTGTGGCACACCGTCAACGACGTCAGACTCGAACTCCGTGACGGCGAAACCTGGGCGGTCGGCAATATCTATCCGCAGGCGCAAATGCTCAACGACATGGTCGAACTGCTGGACCCGACCACCTTCCGCCTGATCGACCGCAAGGCCAACATGATCAATATCGCCGGCAAACGCAGCTCGCTGACCCTGCTCAATGCGGCCATCACCCGCCTGCCAGGGGTCAGGGATGCCGTGTTCTGCCTGCCGTGCCGCGGCAAAACAGGTGAAGTCGAACGGCTCGCCGCCTTCGTCGTCGCACCGGAGCTCAGCCGGGAAACCATCCTCGCAGGGCTGAAAACCCAGCTTGACGCGGCCTTTCTGCCCCGCCCGATCATCTTTGTCGACAGCCTGCCGCGCGACGGCAACGGCAAGATCACGGCCCGTGCGCTCAAGGCATTGATCGACCGGCACATCGCCGTGCGGAGTTGAGCATGCTACCCTTGACCATTGCTGCAGATCACCCGGCCTTCGCCGGCCATTTCCCCGGCAGGCCCATTGTGCCGGGCGTCGTGCTGCTCGATCTGGCGCAGCATGCCGTCGCCGACGAAACGGGGCTTCTGCTTGAGGGCCTCGCCGTCGCCAAATTCCATCGCCCGGTCAGCCCCGGCCAGGACCTCGCACTCGATTACCGCCTCGCCGGCAAACAGGTGCGCTTCGAAATCAGCCACGCCGGTCTCAAAGTTGCCGACGGCGCCTTCATCATTGCGGAGAACCAGCCTTGAGCGAGACCGGACTGAGCGATACGACCCGCCGGACAGCGGACTGGACCACGCACAAAGAGCGCGGCAACCGCTTCTGGCTCGGAGTGATGAGCACGTTCTCGCGCCTGGCCGGACGACGTGCATCGCACATCGCCCTCTACGCCATCGCACTGTACTTCCTGTTTTTCGCTCGCAAGGCACGCATCGCCTCGCAAACCTACCTCAGCCGCGTGCTCGGCCGGCCGGCCAGCTTCGGCGAGCGTTATCGACACATTCTCGCCTTCGCCACGACCGTGCACGACCGGCTCTACCTGCTCGCCGACCGCTTCGAAGCCTTCGAAATCGACGAATCCGGCGTCAGGGCACTGCATGATCACTACGCCACCGGCCAGGGCCTGCTATTGTTCGGCGCACACCTCGGCAGCTTCGAAGTCCTGCGCACAATGGCCCGCAGCCACCCGGCCCTGCGCATGAGCATGGCGATGTATCCGGAAAACGCGCGCGAAATCAATCGCACGCTCTCCGCCATCAATCCGCATGCGATGCAGGACATCATTCCGCTCGGCACCCTCGACGCAATGCTGGCCATCCACGACCGGCTGCAGGAAGGCGCGCTCGTCGGGGTGCTGGCCGATCGCGCGGCAGGCCCGGACGTTTACTGCAGTCTGCCCTTTCTCGGCCGCGAGGCGCGCTTTCCCTGCGGACCATTCCGCATGGCGGCGCTGCTGGGCCATCCGGTCTACTTCATGACCGGCGTCTACCTGGGTGCCAACCGCTACCGGATCATCTTCGAACGGCTCGACGCGCCCGTCGCCGGGCTCGACCGGCAAGCCACAGAGCGCACATTGATGGAACACTATGTGCAGACGCTGGAACGCCACTGCCGCGCCTACCCGTTCAACTGGTTCAATTTCTACGACTTCTGGGAAGAACATTAACACCATGCGCACCACGCACCGCACCATCCTCCTGGCGGGCCTGCTCCTTGCCGCTGCAAATACCGTCCTGGCGGCAAGCTGGGGCGTTCCCGACCTGATGGCGCTGCTCAGCCAGAAAAAGGCCGGTACCGCCACCTATGTCGAGAAAAAATACATCAGTGCACTCAAGCAGCCGCTCGAATCGTCCGGCGTGCTGGCATACGCCGCCCCCGACCATCTGGAAAAGCGCACCCTCAAACCCAAGCCCGAATCGGTCGTGCTCGACGGCAATACCCTGGTCGTCGAACGGGCCAGCGGCCGCCGCATCAGCGTCAATCTGGCCGACCGGCCCGAAGTGGCGGCCTTCGTCGAAAGCATCCGCGCCACGCTGACCGGCGACCGCAGTGCGCTGGAACGCTACTACACCACCAACCTCAAAGGCACGGCCGATGCCTGGCAGCTGACCCTGACGCCGATCCAGCCCAATATGCAGAAGGTCATCCGTCAGATCCGCATCGCCGGCCTGCGCGCCCAGGTAAAAAGCATCGAATTCCAGCAAGCCGACGGCGACCACTCTGAAATGGACATCACCGCAAGCAAATGACCCCGCAGCGCAATAAACCGGCTCTCATGGTCTGGCTCGTGGCCATGATCGCGGCCATCGTGGTCATTGCCCACACCCGCTTCATCGCCGACCTGTCGGCCTTCATGCCGAAAACGCCGAGCCAGCGACAGCAGATGCTGGTCGATCAACTGCGCGACGGCGCCATCTCGCGCCTGGTGATCATCGGCATCGAAGGCGGCGATGCACCCGCGCGCGCCGTGCTGTCGCGCGCGCTGAAAACCCGTCTGGCCACCGATGCGCAGTTTTCTTCGGTACAAAACGGCGACGAGGCGACCCAACAGCGCGACCAGCGCTACTTTTTCGACAACCGCTACCTGCTGAGCCCCAGCGTCGACGCCGCGCGTTTCACCCCAGCCGGCATGCGCGACGGCATCCAGGGCACGCTCGATGCGATGAGCGGTGACGCGGGCATGCTCATCAAGCGCCTGCTGGCGCGCGACCCGACCGGCGAAAGCCTGAGCATCCTCGAGCAGTTCCTTGGCGACGCCGGGCCGCAAAGCGACCACGGCGTCTGGGTATCGCGCGACGGCAAGCGCGCGATCCTGATGGTGCAGCTCGCCCAATCCGGCCTCAACACCGATGCCCAGGCGACCGCGCTCGCCTCGATCGAGCGCGCCTTCGCCGGCATTCCCGGCAGGCAAGGCGATAGCAGGCTCGTCATGAGCGGCACGAGCGTGCTGTCGGTCGCATCGCGCGACACCATCCAGAGCGACGTCGAACGGCTCGCCACCGCAGGCACCGTGCTGGTCGTCCTGCTGCTGCTCGTGATCTACCGCTCGCTGCCGTTATTACTGCTCGGACTGCTGCCGGTCGTCAGCGGCGCACTGAGCGGCATCGCCTGCGTCAGCCTCGCTTTCGGCCATGTGCACGGACTGACGCTCGGCTTCGGCACCACACTGATCGGCGAAGCGGTCGACTATTCGATCTACCTGTTCATCCAGCGCGCCGGCGGCGCCTCCCCGGCCGGCTTCTGGCGTACCATCCGCCTCGGCGTGCTCACCTCGATCACCGGCTTTGCCGCGCTGATGTGCTCGAGTTTTCCCGGTCTGTCCCAACTCGGTCTCTACTCGATCAGCGGCCTGGTCGCCGCCGCGCTCGTCACCCGTTACGTCGTGCCGGCGCTGATGCCGGCCGAACTGAAAATCCGCGACATGCACCATAGCGGTCTCAAGCTGGAAAAGGCGCTTGATGCGCTTGCCCGGCTGCGCTGGCTGATCGCGGCGGCCAGCATCGCCGCACTGGCGCTGATCGCCGTCGATCACGCATCCATCTGGAACCGGCAATTGACTGCGCTGAGCTCGATCTCCAAAACGCAAGGCGCGCTCGACGCCGAACTGCGCGCCGACCTCGGCAGCAACGACATGCGCTATGTCGCCAGTCTGACGGCGCCCGACGAGCAGTCGGCCCTGCAGAACGCCGAGCGCGTCCAACACACCTTTGACGGACTGCTGCGCCGTCAGGTCATCGGTGGATACCACACCCCGAGCGAATTACTGCCTAGCCTGGCACAGCAGCGCGCGCGCCAGGCCGCCATTCCTGCACCCGACGCGGCACGCGCCAATCTGGCGCGCGCACTGCAAGGCCTGCCGCTGGATGCCGACCGTCTGGGCGGTTTCCTGAGCGACCTGGAGCGGGCGCGCACCCAGCCGCTGCTGACCCGCAACGCACTGCAAGGCACGTCCGCATCGGTGCTGTTCGATTCGATGCTGGTTCACCGCAGCCACGACTATCTGCTGCTGATGCCGCTCAAGCCGCCAGGCACAGGTCCGCACGGCGACCAGATCGACCTTGGTGCCGTGCGTGCAGCACTCGCCGCCGATCATCTCGGCGCCGTCACCGTCATCGATCTGTTCGAAGAGACCAGCGGCATCTTCGACAGCTACACCCGCGAGGTGGCGCTGCTCTCCGCACTCGGCTGTCTGGCGGTCGTCGTGCTGCTCGGCGTCGCCTGCGGGCCGCGCCAGGCACTGCGCATCGCCCTGCCGCTCGCCGCCGCGGTATTGTGCGTGATCGCCATCCTGCACCTGGGCGGCGTCCAGCTGACGCTGCTGCATCTGGTCGGCCTGCTGCTGGTCGTGGCCATCGGCTCCAACTATGCCCTGTTCTTCGCCGACGAATCCGAGCCCGGCACCGATGGCGAAAGCCGACGCCAGGTCGAGCTGTCGCTGGTCGTCGCCAATCTCGCCACCGTGGCGAGCTTCGGCCTGCTCGGCAGCTCGCGCGTGCCGGTACTGGCGTACATCGGCTCCACCGTCGCCATCGGCGCCTTTCTGGCGCTGCTCTTCTCCGCCATGCTGGCGCGGGCGAGGTCGCATGCGCATCGTTCATGACCGCTACCGCGCCGATCGCTGCGCCGCTACGCGGCTGGTGCTCTTGCCTCCGGCCAAGGCGGACGCCGATGCACTCGTCGCCGAAGGCTTCGTCGCCGCCGTGCGCGCACGCGGCCTGCCGGTCGACCTCACGCTGGCCGACATCGGCGCACACCACGTGCTGGACGGCAGCGTCGCCGACGCGCTGCAGCACGAGGTGATCGTCCCGGCGCGGCAGGAAGGCTGCCAAGCGATCTGGCTGGCCGGCATCTCGCTCGGCGCCTTCTGTGCACTCAGCCATGCCGCGCAGCATGCCGATCAGCTCGCAGGCATGTTGCTGCTCGCCCCCTACCCCGGCACCGCCGACATCCTCGACGAAATCCGCACGGCCGGCGGCCCCGCCGCCTGGGCGGCCGATCCGGCCAGTTCGCACGCCGACGAACGCGCCTGGTGGCACTGGCTGGCGCGCGCAGCCGGGAGCGGCGAATGCCGGCTCTACCTCGGCATTGCCGCCGACGACCGCTTCATCGCCGGGCAGATGCTGCTGGCCAGCCTGTTCCCTGCCGCGCGCGTGCAATGCATCGATGGCGATCACAGCTGGCCGGTCTGGCGCCGGATGTGGCAGCACTGGCTCAGCGACGGCCCGCTGGCTGCCGAAGGAAACGCGCCATGCTGAAAAATCTCAGCCCCTTCCTGCGCATCTGCGCCGCCTTGCACTTCGCCGCGCTGCTCGCACTCATCGCCGCACCGCACTGCTGGCCCTGGCTGCTGGCGGGACTCGTCGTCGTGCATGGCGCCATCGCCATGGCCGGGCTGCTGCCGCGCGCAGCCCTGCTCGGACCCAATCTGACCCATCTGCCGCCGCAGGCCGCCCGGCGCGGCGAAGTGGCGATCACCATCGACGACGGTCCCGATCCGGCCGTCACACCGCAGGTACTGGCCATCCTCGCCGAGCACGGCGCACACGCCACCTTTTTCTGCATCGCGGAGCATGCCGCCCGCGCGCCGCAGCTCTGTCGCCAGGCCCTCGCCGCCGGCCATGCAATCGAGAACCACGGTCGGCGCCACCGAACCTTCACCGCCGGCAGCGGTCCGGCCGGCTGGCGCGACGAAGCCGTCGGCGGCCAGCACATGCTGGCAACGCTCACCGGCGTCACGCCGCGTTTCTACCGGCCGATCGCCGGCTTGCGCAATCCGTTTCTTGCAAGGGTCCTGCAACAATCAGGCATGGCCCTTGCCAGCTGGACACGTCGCGGCTATGATACGCGCGAAAAAAATCCCGAAGTTGTATACGCCAGACTGACTCGCCGGCTCGCGGCAGGAGACATTCTGCTACTGCATGACGGCAATGCTGCCCGTGACGACACCGGGCAACCGATCATTCTCGCCGTGCTGCCGCGACTGCTCGCCGAACTCGCCCGGCGCGGACTACACCCGGTGACGCTGCCGCAGGCCTGCGCCACGCCCCGTGCGAGCGACGCCGCGACGCCGCCCGTAGACAACATTAGCTGACCCGTCTGCCCCCTATGCAAGCTCTAACACTCAGTGCCTACACCCTGACCAGCGCGCTCGGCGCCGGCACCGCCCCACACCTCGCCGCGCTGCGCGCCGGCCGCAGCGGCATCGTGCGCAAACGCTGGGAAACCGTCGACTTCGACGTTTGCGTCGGTGAAGTCGCCGGGCTCGACGACATCACCATCCGCGCCGACCTCGCCCGCTATGACTGCCGCAACAACCGCCTGGCCCAATTTGCGCTCGAGCAGGACGGTTTCGCCGCCCGCGTCCGTAATGCGATTGCCCGCCACGGCGCCGCACGCATCGCCGTGCTGCTCGGCTCGAGCACCTCCGGCATCCTCAGTTCGGAGATCGCCTACCGGCAACGCGACCCGCTCAGCGGCGCGCTGCCCGCCAGCCATCACTACCGCGAAACGCACAACACCTACTCGGTGGCCGATTTCGTACGCCACTACTTCGACCTGAAGGGACCGGCCTACGTCATCTCCACCGCCTGTTCGTCGAGCGCCAAGGTATTTGGCGCCGCACAACGCATGATCGCCACCGGCCTGATCGACGCCGCCGTGGTCGGCGGTGTCGATACACTGTGTCTGACAACCCTGTACGGTTTCTCGTCGCTGCAACTGGTCTCGCCCGAGCCCTGCATGCCGTTCGATAGCGATCGCGACGGCATTTCGATCGGCGAAGGCGCCGCCTATGCGCTGCTCGAGCGCGCGGATGCGCCGTGCGTCGGCGACATCCTGCTCAGCGGCGTCGGTGAAACCAGCGACGCCTACCACATGTCCTCGCCGCATCCGGAAGGCCTCGGTGCCCGCGCGGCGATGCAGGCGGCGCTCGACGCCGCCGGACTCGCTCCGGCCGACATCGGCTATATCAACCTGCACGGCACCGCCACGCCCAGCAATGACGCCGCCGAAGCTTGCGCGGTGAGCGCCCTGTTCGGCGCCGCCACCCCGGCCAGCTCGACCAAGGGCCACACCGGCCATACGCTCGGTGCCGCCGGCGCCATCGAGGCGGTCATCTGCGCGCTTGCGCTCGGCGCCGATCTGCTGCCAGGCGGAGCAGGCACCCGCCGCCAGGATCCGCGTCTGCACTGCCGCTACCTGCTCGCCAACCTCGAACAGCCCCTGCGCCACACGCTGAGCAACTCCTTCGGCTTCGGTGGCAGCAATTGCAGTCTGGTGCTCTCGAAGCACGCCGAACCATGAGCACAACCATGAAGATCTATCTCGAAGGCATCGGGCTGCTCGGCCCCGGACTGGAAAGCTGGCCGGCCGCAGCGGCGATCCTCGCCGGCCAGGCCCGCTACCAGACGGCGCCCATCGCCCTGCCGGTGCCGGAATTGTTGCCGGCCACCGAACGCCGCCGCGCCGGCGCCGCCATCAAGCTGTCGATGGCGATCGGACTGGCCGCCGCCCGCCATGCCGGCGCCGATCCGGCAACGCTTGCCAACGTATTCGCCTCCACCGGCGGCGACTGCGAAAACTGCCACAAGATGCTCGAATCGCTGGCCGCCGAAGAGCGCATGCTCTCGCCGACCCGCTTCCACAACTCGGTCCATAATGCGCCGGCCGGCTACTGGAGCATCGCCACCGGCTCGACCGCTGCCTCGACCAGCCTGTGCGCCTACGACGCCACCTTCGGCACGGGGCTGATCGAAGCCGCCACCCAGGCCATCACCGGCGGCGCCCCCTGCCTGCTGGTTGCCTTCGATACCACCTATCCCGAACCGCTGCATACCTTGCGGCCGATTCCGGCGCCGTTCGGCATCGCCATGCTCATTGCGCCCGAGCCGGGTACCGCGCCGCTCGCCGCATTGGACATCACCCTGACCACCGAGGCGGCCGATAGGCTCGACGACGCCGGGCTCGAACATTTGCGCCGCAACATTCCGGCCGCGCGCGCATTGCCGCTGCTGCAGCACATTGCCCGAGGCACGACGGGCCGCGTCGTGCTCGACTATCTGGAAGACTGCCAGCTTGCCATCGAGGTGCAGCCATGATCGACCGCAACTGGATCGCCGCCCACATCCCGCACCAGGGCAGCATGTGCCTGCTCGACAGCGTGGAAAGCTGGGACGACGACGAAATCTGCTGCCGGGCCGACAGCCACCGCGACCCTGCCAACCCGCTACGCGCCGCCGGTCGCCTCGGCATCAGCGCCGCGATCGAATATGCCGCTCAGGCAATGGCCTTGCACGGGGCATTGCGCACCGCCGCCGACAGCGCGCCGCGCGCCGGCTACCTCGCCAGCGTGCGCGACGTACGCTGGCAACGATCGCGCTTCGACGATATCGACGCCCCGCTGCACATTCGCGCCACCCGCCTGTCCGGCAACGAACTCACCGTGATGTATCAATTCGAGCTGGCCGGCGATGAACCCTTTATCAGCGGGAGGGCAAGCGTCATCCTCGATGCCGCGCCGTTCGCTCCCGCGCAGGAACGACCCGCATGAAACGAGCCCTGATCACCGGTGCGAGCGGCGCCATCGGCGCCGCCATCGGCCGTCGCCTCGCCGCTGACGGCTACCACGTCATCCTGCACGCCAACCGCAACCTGGCCGCTGCCGAGACACTGGCAACCGAACTCATCGCCGCCGGCCAATCGGCCGAAGCGCTACGCTTCGACATCGCCGATCGCGCCGCCACCGCCGCCGCGATCGATGCCCTGCTCGCGTCAGGACCGGTCCAGGTGCTGGTCAACAATGCCGGTTCGCACGATGACGCGGTCTTCCCCGGCATGCGGCCGGAACAATGGCAGCAGGTGATCGACGTGTCGCTAAATGGTTTCTTCAACGTCACCCAGCCGCTGACCATGCCGATGATCCGTACCCGCTGGGGACGCATCATCACCATCTCCTCGGTGGCCGGCATCGCCGGCAACCGCGGCCAGACCAACTACGCCGCCGCCAAGGCCGGCCTGCACGGAGCCACCAAATCGCTGGCGCTCGAACTGGCCAGCCGTGGCATCACCGTCAATGCGGTCGCACCGGGCATCATCGCCTCGGCGATGAGCGCCGACAGCTTCGATACCGAAGCGGTCGCGCGCCTCGTGCCGATGAAACGGGTCGGTGCACCGGAAGAAGTGGCTGCACTGGTCGGCTTTCTCGCTTCGGAAGCGGCGTCATACATCACCGGCCAGATCATCTCGGTCAACGGCGGCATGCTCTGAACACCACAAAGCCGAACGGCCCGACTGATGTCGGGCCGTTCGGCTTCAGCGGGTCGCGCAGGTTTCAGGCCGGCACGGCCACGAGTGCACCGAGCACCTGCTCGCGCGGCACATAGGCAAGCGACAATTCGAGCTTGGCCACCTCGGCGCCTTCGGCACTGACGACACCGGTCACCTGTACCAGCAACGGCGCCAGCTGTCGGCACTGGATGGCGAAGCCGACCTCGCTGTCGGCTGCAACCGGGCGCTTGAACCAGCAATTACGCACTGCGGCCAGCACACCGAGCGAAGCCGCCGGCAACGTCGCAACATAGGGATCCCCGGCCAGAAGACCGGCACCGGCCAATTGCGCCAGCGCCTCGATCAGCAGCACGCCCGGCACGATCGGCATGCCGGGGAAATGGCCGCGGATCACATTGTTGTCACGCGGCCAGCGCGCGACACCGCTGAAATTGTGCGGCCCGGAGATGGTCAGCCGCTCGCAGACGAAAATGTCGCCGCGATGCGGCAACAGGTCGGCGATGGCCGCGCGGTCTAGCTCGAGCGGATAACGATAGTCCGTCATGCTGGATAAGGCCGCGCCACCAGCGAGGCATTGCTGCCGCCGAAGGCGAATGAATTCGACATCACCGCCCGCAGCGTGCAGCCGCGGCGCGCCACCCGGGCGACATGATCGAGATTGCAACGCGGGTCTGGCGTCTCGAGGGTCGCAGTCGGCGGCAGATCGCCGCTCTCCAGCGCCATCATGCTGAGCACGAATTCGACGATGCCGCTCGCGCCGATCAGATGCCCGTGCATCGACTTGGTCGAGCTGACCGGCAAGGTGTCGGCCGCGGCACCGAAAACTTCTCGAATCGATTGCGCTTCGACCACGTCGCCGGCGTCGGTGGCCGTGCCATGGGCATTGAGATAGCCGATATCCTCCGGCGCCAGGCCCGCTTCGGCCAGCGCCATGCGCATCGCCGCCGCCTGCTCGGCCGAGGACGGCGAAGTCAGATGTTCGGCGTCGCTGGACGAACCATAGCCGCACAATTCGCCGTACACCGCCGCATGGCGGCCACGCGCGCGCGCCTCGCTCTCCAGCACGATCGCCGCAGCCCCTTCGCCGAGCACGAAACCGGAACGCCCGAGCGCGAACGGCCGGCAGCTTTGCGACGGATCGGCCGCATCAGGTCTGGCCATCACTCTGAGCGCATTCCAGCCGATCATTGCGCCGGCGTTCAGCATCGCCTCGCTGCCGATCACCACCGCGGCATCGAGATAGCCGTGACGAATGGCGCGGCAAGCTTCACCGATCGCCACCGCAGAAGAGGCACAGGCAATCGAATAGGTATGGCTCGGACCGCGCAGGCCATAATGCATCGACACGGCTGCCGCCGCCGCGTTGGCCATCATGCGCGGCACCGCCAGCGGATGCACCAGGGTCGGATTGCGATGCCCCTGCACCACGTTGGTGTGAAAGCGGGTATAAAGCGAATCGACCGTCTGCGCACCACCGAAACCGATGCCGACATAGACGCCGAAACGACGTGCATCGGCGGGCGCCGGCACGATGGCCGCCTCCTTCATCGCCTCGGAGGCGGCCACGAGCGCGAACTGCGCCGCCCGGTCGAATGACGCATATTTGCCGTCCAGCAACGGGGCCGGATCGGCCGCCGGCGCCACCAGCGCCTGCGGTAGCCATTTGGCGACCTCACCATCGGCGGCGACGACAGCGGAGCGACCCTGCAGGGCGGCATCGAAACTGGCGCGACGCGTCGTGCCGAGCGGCGTGATGGCCCCCATGCCGGTAATCAGGACTTTACTCAATTACGTTCTCGCTTCAGGGTCGAAATCGGGCAACTCACCGTTGTTGTGCTCGCGAATTTCTGACTCGATATCGGCCAGCATTTCCGCATAGCTCATATTCAGATAACGCATCGGGTCCGCCAGTTGGAAACCGCACAGGTCTTCGATTTCAAACAGCATTTCCACCATATCGAGCGAATCGAGCCCAAGCTCGGCAACGCTCAGATCGGCTTTTTCAAACAAGGCGGCATCTTTGCCCTTGGTCTCGACGAGGTAGCGCTTGACAATATCTTTCAACATGAGATTTCGATCATTTGCACGAGGTTTTAAATTCTACAGAATTATATAGTAACTTTATTAAATTATACCTGTGCGCAAGCCTGTTTGTTGCGTGCAACAATAATCTCCAACTGACAAGGTTGCCAGATGAGCGGAAATCCGCTCCACAGGCGGCTGGCAACAGCCGTCACCAGCCATCCGCCGCCATGGGGACAAAGTAAAAACAGTTAGCTTGGGACAATTGCTTTAAACTACAGCCTGCGCAAGAGGAGCGGCTGCCATTCGTACAATGCCGAATGCCCGGTTTCGCCTTCGCTCCCCGTCTCGGCAGGGATTGTCGCCGTTTCAGCGGCAAATTAACCAGATCCGATTGCGGCAAGATATTGTTCGTAGCCAGGTCGTTTTAATCAGAATTAGTTTTAGATGTTAAATCGCGGTCTTCGAATTAGTCAGATTATTCTCTTTTACACGATGCTGATTTGGCTGGGCGCCATGCTGCTGCTCGGCAATCTGCTCGCGTTGCCATTGCTCTTCGTTCCACGCGTCTGGCGCGAACCGCTGATGCAATACGCAATCAGCCGCCTGTGCAGGCTGTTTCTGGCCGGTGCGGAACGCTGTGGCCTGATGCGCATCGACCTGAGCGCGCTCGATAGCCTCGGCCGGCAGGGACCGCTGCTGCTGGTTCCCAACCATCCGTCCATGATCGATGCCTTTCTGGTCCTGTCGCGCCTGCCGCGCCTGACCTGCCTGATGAAGGCCAGCATCGGCTGCAACCTGTTCCTCGGCATCGGGGCGAGGCTCGCCGGCTATGTGTCCAACCGCCATCCGGCCGACATGTTCCGCACGGCCATCGCCTGCGTGCGAAGCGGCAAGCAGTTGCTGATCTTTCCCGAGGGCACACGCACCAGCCGCTGGCCGATCAACCCGCTGCAGGGCGCGGCAGTACTGGTGGCAAGAAAGTCAGGTGCGCCATTGCAGACAATCCTGATTTCGACCAACTCGCCCTATCTGAGCAAGGGTTGGAAAATCTGGCAACCGCCGCAGTTCCCGCTCGTCTATCGCGCCGAACCAGGCCGCCGCTTTGCAACCGGCGAACAGCCGGACGACACCACTGCCGCGTTGCAGAACTACTTCGAGACGGTGCTACCGCAGCCGATCGACCCCCGGCTCGCTACCGGCAAGAATTCTTGATCACAGGAATAACGATGCGCTAGGGTCCGCACAGCGCCTGCTGGCGCCCGATCAACAACCATCGCCGCCGAGACGGCACAGAACGCAAGCATGAACAGCCCTTCTTCTACGCACATTGTCCTGATCCCGAGCTACAACCCCGGCGCCAAGGTCGCCGAAACCGTGCGCGCCGCCCGTCAGTACTGGAATCCGGTCTGGGTTGTCGTCGACGGCAGCACCGATGGAACCGGGCAGATGCTGGTCGATATGGCGCGCGATGACGACGGACTGCGCGTCATCATGCTGCCGACCAATCGCGGCAAGGGTGCTGCCGTGCTCTACGGCATCGAACAGGCCGCGCGCGAAGGTTACACCCACGCGCTATGCATGGATTCGGACGGCCAGCATCCGGCGCCGTGCATTCCCGAATTCATGGATCGCTCGCGCCGCCATCCAGGCCACATGATCCTGGGTCTGCCGGTCTTCGCCACCGATGCACCGGCGCTGCGCGTCCAGGGGCGCAAGATTTCCAACTGGTGGGCCAACCTGGAAACCCTCGGCATGGGCATCGGCGACTCGCTGTTCGGTTTCCGTGTTTACCCGATCGCCCCGCTGTGCAAGGTGATGCGCGGCCAGATCTGGATGCGGCGCTTCGACTTCGACCCCGAGGCCGTCGTGCGGCTGTGCTGGGAGGGCGTCCATCCGATCAACATACCGGCGCCGGTGCGCTACTTCCAACCGGGCGAGGGCGGCGTATCGCATTTCAATTACTGGCGCGACAACCGCTTGCTGACCTGGATGCACATCCGGCTGATGGTCGAATTCGGACTGCGCCTGCCGATTTTGTTGCACCGCCGGATCATCGGCCGTTTGACCGGCTACGAGAGGTATTGAAATGTCTGCGCCTCAGATGCTGGCCCACTTGCTGCTCGAGCGCCTGCACCGCCGGCCGCTGCCGCGCGTGCCGGAACGTGCCGCGCTGATGAACGCGCCCGAGCAGATCGATGCCTTCGACCTCAGCGGTCACGGCGAAGGCATCCTGATCCACCTTTATGCGCTCAACGCCATCTACGCCCAGCCGCTGATCCGCCCCGGCGACACCGTGCTCGACCTGGCCTGCGGCCCGGCAAACCAGCTCGCCTACTTCGCCCGCCTCAACCCGCTGAGCCATTTCATCGGTCTCGACGCTGCGCCCGGCATGCTCGCCATCGCCAGCCAGGAACTGGAGCAGGCCGGCATCGCCAATGTCGACCTGCAACAGGGAGACATCAGTCGTCTGGATGACTTCGCCACCGCCAGCATCGATTGCGTCACTTGCACCATGTCGCTGCACCACCTGCCGGACCAGGCTGCGCTGTCGCAGACCATGCGCGAGATCGGCCGGGTACTGAAACCGGACGGCGCCGTGTTCCTGGTCGATTTCGGCCGCCTCAAGCGCCGTGCCACCCTGAGCTATTTCGCCGCCGACCGTCACGAGCTGCAAAGCGAGCGGTTCACCCGCGACTTTCTCGACTCGATGCGCGCTGCATTCAGCATCGACGAGCTGCGCGTCGCGTTGGCACAGCTCGGCCGACCGATACGGATCGTTGCGACCGCCTTCGCCCCATTCATGGTTGTCGTCCACAGCGCGGCGCGGCGGGCACTCGATGGCGCCGCCATTGCACTGGCCCGCAATGCCTACCGGCAGCTCTCCGCGGGACAACGGCGAGATTTCGACAATATGGTGCGCTGGTACCGCGCGAGCGGCCTGCCACTGCCCTGCAGGATAGACTGAGCGTCCAAATTTTCTCAGCGCACCCCAAAATACAAAAAGATCTTTTCTCCTTATACGAAAAATAGAAACGATCTTTTCGCATCACGTACAAAACAAGGCAAGATAAGCAAAATAACCGCTGGCCTTCGCTCCTAGAATGGAATGGCTATCTTCCATCCCATCCGGAGCGCCACATGCTTACCGTTTTCAGTCCCCGGCACCGCTTGCATCACGCAACCGAGCTCAAGGACGCCCACATCATTCCCTGCTTCGAAATGCCCAGTCGCGCCGACACCATCCTCGCCCGCGTCGAGCGTGTCGGTCTCGGCCCGGTCATCGAGCCGGACGAATTCGACCCCACCCGCTACAGCCGGGTCCACTCCGAACGCTATGTGCGTTTCCTGCAAAACGCCTGGAGCGAATGGACCGCTACCGGCAGCACCCTCGATGCGCTGCCGCTCATCTGGCCGGTTCGCGACATGCGCAGCGACATCGAGCCTGACTATATCGACGGCAAGCTGGGGTTTTATTCCATGGACGCAGGTTCCGCGATCACTGCCGGCACCTGGGAGGCTGCGTGTGCCAGCGCCAATGTGGCGCTGACCGGCATGTCGGCGGTCACGGAGAACAAGAAAGCCGCCTTCGCCCTCTGCCGGCCGCCCGGCCACCATGCGGCCGCCGAATACATGGGCGGTTACTGTTTTCTCAACAATGCCGCCATCGCCGCGCAGGGCTTTCTCGATGCCGGCGCCCGTCGCGTCACCGTACTGGATATCGACTATCACCACGGCAACGGCACGCAGAGTATCTTCTACGACCGCGCCGACGTCATGTTCGCCTCCCTGCACGGCGATCCGAAAACCTCCTACCCCTACTTCAGCGGACACAAGGATGAGCTCGGAAGCGGCAACGGCTATGGTTTCAACTATAACTACCCGCTGCCACGCGGCACCGGCTGGGATGTATACGGCGAAGCGCTCAAGCATGCCGGCGAAAAAATCGCCCGCTACGCGCCGGACGCGCTGGTGATATCACTCGGAGTCGACACATTCAAGGGGGATCCGATCAGCCACTTCCTGCTCGAATCGGAAGACTTCGTCAAAATGGGCGAAACACTGGCAAAACTCGGTCTGCCGACGCTGTTCGTGATGGAAGGCGGCTATATGGTCGACGACATCGGCATCAATGCGGTTAACGTCCTGCAAGGCTTCGAAGGCAGGCGCTGAGCGACCGGCGATGCCGCCGCCGCGGCATCGCTTTTGCCCCCATGTATGGCGGATGCTAATCTCACGCAAAGAAACCTTCGTTTTTAGTGACTCATGAGCAAACAAAACCACGATCTTGACCGTACGGATCGAATGATCTTGCGCCTGTTGCAGCAGGATGGCGCGCTGACCACACCGAAACTGGCCGAGCGGTTGTCGCTGAGTGTCACCCCCTGCTGGCGCCGGCTCAAACGACTGGAAAAGGAAGGCTACATCCGTGATTACCAGGCCAATCTCGACCGGCAACGGCTCGGTTTCGACGTACTGGCCTTCGTGCAGCTCAGCTTCGGCGTGCATACCGACACCAGCGCCAACCTCTTCGAAGCGATGATCCTCGATCACCCGGAAGTCCTTTCCTGCCACAAGATCACCGGCAGCGCCGACTACATGCTGCAAGTGGTGGCAACCGACCTCGTCGCCTATGGCGACTTCATCGAGCAGGTGCTGCGCAAGATCAGCGGCGTCAGTGTCATTCACTCGAGTCTGGCGCTGCGCGAAATCAAATCCACCAACCGCTTGCCGATCGGCGACTGAGCCGGCAAAAATCGCGCCGGCATTCAACTCGCCATGGCCACGCGCCAGAGGAAATTATTCGCTGTTTGTACCGCTGCAGATAAATACGCAGCCATTTTACCGCGCCTTAAAATAGCAAAAAACCGTCGCAATTCCGTGTTTTTCACATGACCGGCTTTATTTTGCGGTCGTTTATCATCTTGCCACCATAGTTTTACGCCCCAATCAACCCGGTAATATTTTCACATCAGGTTGATGGATCATAGACGCGCTGTTTTATTCAAATATGAGACATGATAAATAAATACACACAATAACGACGCGGCTTTACTCACTTGGAATTTTTACGCGGTGGTTTTTTGGGCGGGAAACCGTGTTGACAGCCCCGGGGGCCCCCCCCATAAAATCCGGCATCGTCATAGCGTTGCCCAAGCGCCCAAAGCCCGGCAATCCGCCTGTCCACCGACGCGGATTTATCGACCTGCCTGCCTGCCGGGTTTTTACCAGCCTGCACCGCGCGGACTCCAGATTCGTTGCCCGAATATCACTGCGGCAATGGTTAATAGCAAAGTGGAACACGTGCTGCCACGCAACCCACTAAATTCAAACCAAACAGGTGAGTACAATTATGAGTGGCTATAACACAGTATTGGCAAGAAATACGGACAATGCGCCCAAGGGTGTAGGTCCCTATTCGCAAACCGTCGCTTTCTCCCATTACAATAATCTGTCGGCACAATTGCCGATCGACCCGCAATCGGGAAAGCTGGTTGCCGGTGGCGCTAAAGAGCAGGCGGAGCAGTGCTTTAAAAACATCAAGGCAATTATCGACAGCATCGACCATGTCATGGACGATGTAGTTCGTATTTCGATCTTCCTCAAGAACATCGCCGATATCGACACCGTCAATGCGGTGTATGCGTCGTTTTTCCAAGGCTATGTTCCGACTCTGACCATCGTCGCCGTTAATGCGCTGCCGCTGAACGCACTGGTACAAGTCGAAGCGCTGGTTTCGAATGGCGAAGGCACCATTCCGAATGCACCGCAAGCCGGCGATCTGATCAAGCTCGCCCGCAATACCGACAATGCGCCGCAAAGCAAGCTGTCGACCCAATCGGTTGCTTTCTCCCACTACAACAATATTTCGGCCCAATTGCCGATCGAACCGAAGTCCGGCAAATTGGTGGCCGGTGGCGTCAAGGAGCAGGCAGCGCAGTGCTTCAAGAACGTCAAGGCCATCCTGGAAAGCATTGACGTGCCGTTCGACGATATCGTCAAAATCAATATCTTCCTGAAAGATCTGGCAGATACCGCTGCTGTCAACGAAGTTTACAGCACCTTCTTCCCGGATTCGGCCATCGCCCGCGCCGTTGCCTATGTGCCGGCCCGCACCGTCATTGCCGCAGCCGGTTTGCCGCTGGATGCGCTGGTTCAGATCGAAGCGGTCGTATCGCATGGCGACGGCACTCCGCCGCAAGTGGTTGAAGATCGTCACGGCATCGTGATCAAGGCCCACAATACCGACAACGCGCCGAAGTGCGCACTGTCGACCCAGACGGTGGCGTTCTCGCACTACAACCACATCTCGGCGCAATTGCCGCTCGACCCGAAGACCGGCGCGCTGGTTGCCGGTGGCGTCAAGGAACAGGCTGCACAGTGCCTGCAAAACATCAAGGCCATTGTCGAAAGCATCCAGCACGTCATGGCTGATGTGGTCAAGGTCAATGTCTTCCTGAAGAATATCGACGATATCGCCGCAGTCGACCAAGCCTACGCAAGCTTCTTCCCGGCTGGCACGCCGGCCCGCCGCACCGTCGGCGTGGCAGCACTGCCGAAAGATGCGCTGGTACAGATCGAAGTGGTCGTATCCCACGCCGAAGGCACCCCGCCCAAGGCCTAAGCGCCGCGGCTATGCCAGGCCAAAGACCGGCGCCTGCGCCGGTCTTTGGCGGCGGGAATTGCGCATGCGCCAATCCTGCTGACTCAAAGGGAGCTGAATCATTTCAGCTCCCTTTGGTTATGCGCAGATCCTGCCGGGCACCTCCCCCTGGCCCAAATGCCAGGCCCCTCTTGCCTGCCGCACCCAGCACAGTCTGGCGGACGATCCCTCGGGACAACCAAGCATCCCCCACACTGCAATGCTTGCGGCCACGCAGGCGCTTGCAATGCATGCACTCTTCATCACTCCAAACCGCTACGACCGTGTCGCCCCCTGACCAAAATGGCATTTAAATTCTAAAGTCATATAGCTAGCGTTAAAAAACACCAACAGCATTACAAGGGGATCACGGTGAAAATAAGTCGCCACCAGCTAGCGTTGTTAAGCTTCGCCGCATTCTTCACCCAAGTCAGTCATGCGTCGGCTTATCCATGCGTTCTTAGTTACACCTGCGTGGCCCCGTCTGGCGGCACAGGCGAGGCGCATCATACAGAAAACAGGGCCTATATCGGCTTCGAGTGGCCATTGACCGACAAAGCAAGCCTTGCGCCGCAATTGGTCTTGGGACTGCGCTCGTTGACGGTGAAGAACAGTAATACGGTATCCGGCGGCGATCTGAGCGTCCGTATCGACGCGTTCCATCACTGGGTATTCGATAATGTCAAACTCGCCTACGTCGGCGGCAACACGGATCTGCAGGAAAATATCGGCGGCGGGTATTCTTTTGTCGACGCACGGCCACTTGCCACGGTGGCATTGCAAGGGCCTTATTCGAGAATCGGTCTTGATTATGTATTCGGCGCCGGAGTCTTCAAACCTTATATCGGGGTCAACAGTCTGAAAAAACCGGAGCAGCTGTCCGGCAACTCGCAATTGACTTGCCAAAGCGGCTATACCTTGAGCAACGCCACCACGTTTGGAGCCACGGCAGCGGAAACGACAAATGGCATGACTTGCGCCAAGGCGCTGCCTATCTGATCAAATCCCGCAGACCTTCAATCGAAGGCTTAAACCGAGACTCATCCAGATAAAAAAGCCAACGCATTGCGTTGGCTTTTTGTCTTGCGGCAAAGCCGCGATGGCAAACTCAGAAGTGATGAACCATCCCGGTGTAGATCAGGCGGTTCACATCGGAGCTATCGCCTTGCAGCGCTTGCAGCCCTGCGCTTTCCAGGATTTCGGCATAACCGGCGAGCAGGATCGTACGCTTGCTCAACGAGTAATCCAGTTCGAAGGAAGCTTCTCGGGCGCCGGTGTTCAGCGTCACGCCATCAACGGTCGAGTTGAAGCGTTGCGAATATTCGATCTGCGGCTTCCAATTGCCGATCTGGTAGGCAATGTAACTCCCCCACGAATTGCCGGTCAGGTGCGCAGCCGTGTTGGCAGTCAGGCCCGCCACCGTCACAAAGGCATTAGCCATTCCGCTCGTGTCATCGCCGTACAGCGAATCGCGGTTGAGCGTAAACGCCACCGTCAGCGCATCGCCGTTGTAGCCGCCTTCGAGACGTTCGGTGTAGCCGTTGTGCGTGCCGGCGCTGTTCTGCGCCTCATTCAGCGCAATCTTGTAAGCGCCGCCGATGAACAATCCGGTCGCCGCATTGCTGTAATTGACATGCACACCGTACTGATCGCCGGCCATATGGCCATTGGAAGTGGTCTCGCTGGCGTTGTAGTCGAGGTTGTAGCTGAAGCCGGCATAGGTCGGGCTGTCGTAACGCACCGTGTTCGAAACCCGGCCGTCGCCGTTGAGTTCGCCAAAACCGCCCAGCGGCGTTGCACCTTCTTCATACAGCGGGGTATTGACGTTCAAACCGCCACCGAAACCATAGTCACGGCGCGGGCCATAGAAATTATCGGTGGACTCGGTCAGGACCAGGGTGTCGTTCAACTTACCCATTTTGATCGAGCCGTAAGTGGCATCGTCGAGACCGACAAAGGATTCGCGGTCGGCAAATACACCCTTGCCGCTACCAGGAGTTGCCGTGCCGTTGGCATTGAAACCGCTGGAGATTTTCCAGATGGTTTTCAGACCATTGCCAAGATCTTCGTCACCTTTGATAACAATTTCCGAGCCCAAGTCATCAACACCCGTTGTACGGGCATGGCCAACATTGGTGGCATAACCTGACGGTGCATTTGCCGTCGAAGTCGCGTTGTTGTTGCCGGCGTACTGGAGGGAGTCCAGACCGACGGCCAACGTGCCAGTAATGGTGACGTCTGCGAGAGCCAGGGTAGGCAGCGCGCAGGCAATTGCGGATGCGAGAATAAGTTTCTTCATTTCCATTGTCTATCTCTATGATTGGTTGATTTTTTTTGTATCTATAACACTAGGAAATTGTTTTTTACCTAGCAGTCATATTGTGAGAAATTGTTAATATCATTGTCAAAAATTTGTAAAGAAAGTTTTTGCTCATGTGGTATATAAGTGACTTGCTACCAAAAAAATTCAAAACAAATAATTTTTATGGATAATTTAATTCGTGTTTTGCATAAATTAACCATCCATAGAACAAAAAGCCCTCGTAATCCTCAATCCGTTCCCCGGAGATGGAAAAGGCTGTTCAGGCACGGCAGATCACTGTTCGCGACGGAGGGGGCAACTTTGAGGAGAGGGCTGACACAGCATGCCAAGCATGAGGCAAAAACCGTAACTTAAAGATATAAAACAGAATTTCCCAAGGATTGGCGCAAACCACAACGAAACAGAGCCACTGCAATCCAAATTGGATATGCCAAAGCAGTATTTACGTCATCTTATGAACAACAAAAAAGGAGCTGAAATTATTCAGCTCCTTTTTATTTCCCGAGAAACGTAGGCACGCTCGAGCCCGTGCAGGATCTATTGGCTCAATCAGCCTGCTAATCGTGGCCAGACCGGTCAGAATCGATGAACCAGTGCCGTGTAGGTCAAACGGTCCACATCCGAAAGATCACCTTGCAAGGCTTGCAGACCGGCACTTTCAAAGATTTCGGCGTAACCAACGATGGCCATGGTCCGTTTACTCAGCGCGTAATCCAGTTCGAACGAGGCTTCACGGGCACCGGTTTGCAGCTTCACACCGTCAACGGTCGAGTTGAAGCGTTGCGAATATTCGATCTGCGGCTTCCAATTGCCGATCTGGTAGGCAATGTAACTCCCCCACGAATTACCGGTCAGATGAGCAGCCGTGTTACCGGCCAGACCATCCACCGTCACAAAAGCGTTAGCCGTTCCGCTCGTATCGTCGCCGTACAGCGAATCGCGGTTGAGCGTAAACGCCACCGTCAGCGCATCGCCGTTGTAGCCGCCTTCGAGACGTTCGGTGTAGCCGTTGTGCGTGCCGGCGCTGTTTTGCGCCTGGTTCAGCGCGATCTTGTAAGCCCCGCCGATAAACAGTCCGGTCTCCGCATTGCTGTAGTTGACGTGCACACCGTATTGATCGCCGGCCATATGGCCACCGGTGTTATTCTCGCTGGCGTTAAAGTCGAGGTTGTAACTGAAGCCGTTAAAGTTCGGACTGTCGTAACGCACCGAGTTGGGAATCCGGCCATCTCCGCTGAGCGCGCCGAAGCCGCCAAGAGGCGTACCGCCCTCCTCGTACAGCGGCGTATTGACGTTCAAACCGCCGCCGAAACCATAGTCCCGGCGCGGGCCATAGAAATTATCGGTGGACTCGGTCAGCAACAGGGTATCGTTCAGCCGCCCCATTTTGATCGAGCCATAAGTGGCATCGTCCAGACCGACAAAAGTTTCCCGGTCGGCCAACACGCCCTGGCCGCTGCCAGGCGCAGCGACACCGTCGGCATCGAAACCATTGGAAATCTTCCAGATGCTTTTCATGCCATTACCAAGATCTTCGTTCCCCTGGATAATGATTTCCGAAGCGAAGTCGTCGATGCCCGTTGTACGCGTATGACCAACATTGGTGGCATAACCGGCCGGGGCATTCGCCGTCGAGGTCGCGTTATTGTTGCCAGCGTACTGAAGGGAATCCAGACCGACGGCCATAACGCCAGAAATGGTGACGTCTGCATGAGCCAAAGCCGGCAGAGCACAGGCAATTGCAGTGGTGATAATGCGCTTCTTCATGTGATCTCTTTAGATTTTCAGACTTGGTTAATTTTTGTTATTTTGCTGAAACTCAGGCATTCCCCTTCATCTACCCTCAAAATTCTGACCATTACGAAGAATGATCTGATGCACTTTCATCAAAGTGCCTCGGCACCAGGAAGCGGAAGCCCCCAGCTGGCTGTACCAAAACGGAAGAGAAGTCGTACAGAGACAGGCCGAAAGGGCCATGCAGTCGCGTTTGACCACAGCGGGAAACGACAGAATTGCGAGGATGGGGAACAACCTTCAAGCGACAAATCCGGACAGGCGGAGCAGGCATTGCGCTAATCAAAATCAAGGCCCGGCCCCACAGGGCAGGGCCTTGCAGCAAAACGCACCGGCGAACGCTCAGTACGCGGCGGGTTTGCTGACCGCGCCGGCCGCCGTCCGGGCCTGGGCATCGGCTTTTGCCTTGGCCTTGGCTGCAGCCCGTGCCTGGTCTTCCGCGTCTTCCCGCGCATCAGCTTCTTCTTCGGCCTTTTCGTCGGCATCCCTTTCCGCTTGCGTCTGGAACTGGATGCAGTTCCACTTCACCCGGTGCAGGAAAATCTGTTCGAGCGGCACGCTCTTTAACTCGCCATCATCCATGACCTGCTGCACCCCGATGCGACAGGCCGGCTCCTCAACGTCATGGCCCAACAGGTTTTTCATCGCAACGAAAGTCCGGTCAGTCCAGATCCGGTAGCGCGCATTTTCTGCCGGGGTAAAGCTGAGAAGCAGATTGCAGACCCGCACCTCGCCCAGCCCAAATGGCCGATAAGAGTTTTCATAGCCGATTACCAGCGGCTCGCCGGCACGCACGCGCACCAGACCGGAAAAAGCGGTGCGGCCGTAATAGCAGCCCTTGTCGTTGGTATTATTGATGAAGGTACCGTCCGCCCCGGTGAGTTCGGCGGATTTCTCCCCGGCCGAGGGGAGTTTGTATTGCAGGCCAACAGATTGGCAGGCGACAAGGGACAGGGACCCAACGGCAAGCAGAACACCCGTGACATTACGCATTATTCTTCCAGAATCGGCCCCACTTCCACCTCAGAACCATCATCCATGGCATGGGAAGTAAAAAATATGTGGAGAGCGATTGCCGGACAAACTTGCCCAACACGAAGAGCTCGTCCCCCCTCCCCTAGAACACAGTTCCACTCTCTGACATGGTTCTCACCACGCTCCTGCGAAGGACCAAGGCTCAAAGTAGCACGCCGGAACACATCTCTACAGCCGATGCCCACGAATTCCGATCCAGCTTTCGCGACTGGCGCAGCGAACAAGGCTATTCGCGCAACTTGTCTGAGAGAGAGCTGGCTCATACGGTCGCAAACAAGGTTGAGGCGGCATATCACCGCATCGACCTGCTTGAACAGCGCAGGTCATTGATGCAGGAGTGGACAGATTTTGTTACAGGGAATTGTTCTGAGCCATAAGTGCAGGGATTTGGCCGGTGCGAACCACCCTACTAGCAGTAAAAACATCAGCGACCAACGCCTTGCAATCAGCCATGATGCTTGAGCAACAATGGCGGCATACTTCTGACCGTCTCAACCCTCATGGCGGCGTCGCGCAGGGGGAAGCGAGCACTACGTCAGCGTTATAGCTCCCCACCAGTTGTTGCGACGTCAGCCGAAGTAAGCGCAGATACCATATCGGCGAAAAGGGTTCCCCCCGCGCTGATGTGGGTACGCATGGCTTCTCGAGCGGCCTGCTCGTCGCCTGCGATGATCGCCTCAGCAATTTCAGTGTGTTCTGTCCACGACGCATGGAGCGAGGTACGGCGTGAAATGCTCATCTGGCGGAACAGGCGCGTGCGTAACCGAGCAGTAATCTCCCGCGCCAGATACTTGTTGCGGGCGCCGGCGTAAATGGCTGCATGAAAATCCGCGTTTCCTTTGCCGTAGGCTGAAACATCCCCCGCCCGTACAGCGGCCTCTGCGCGTAGATGAAGATCACGAAGGGCAATGCGCTCCTTGTCTGTCATGCGTCGGGCAGCCAGCCCTGCGGCTTCAGCTTCGAGTGCCATGAGGACCTCGACCATCTCGATGGCATCCTGTGGACAAAGCCCGGCGACCTCTGCTCCGTTACGCGACTTGAAAACAATGAGCCCGTCGGCTGCGAGAGCGAGCAGCGCCTCCCGTGCCGGGGTCCGGGAAACGGAAAAGCGCTTCGAGAGGCTTTGCTCGTTAAGACGTTCCCCCGGCGACATACGTCCAGTGGCGATATCGGTTTCAATTTCTCTGCGGATAACTTCGGAAACGCGAATGCGCATACCCAAACACCTTTATGTATACGTTGAATGTTTATTTGTATACATATAGTATCAGAAACACAAGGAAACACCCGGCTTGTCGTGGCTTGGCTTGAGAATAGCCAGAAGCCGCAGGCATTTCCGCTTTCATCTTCAGGAGTATCCAATGGAATCAAGGCAGCCCAATCCCCATGCGCTTGATGAGTTAGGCAAGCTGGTCGAACCGTTGGGTCTGACGCTCGGAGCTGCGGGCGGGACGGTCGACATTTTTGGTGCCGACCCTCTTTTCCCGAGTGTCGCACGGCTCGGCGAGGCATTTTCCATCGCTGCAATGGCCCAGGCCCTGGGCGTCGCTGCACTCTGGAAGGAAAGAACCGGAGAGGAGCAGAATCTCAGCATTGATATCCGTCAGGCTGCGCACGGCATCATCCCGGAGCTTACGTTTCATCCAACAATCAATGGTCACGCCTATCCGAACTGGCTGGGTAGCATGCATCCATTTGGAGTTTTTCCGTTTCGCACCAGAGACGATCGCTGGGTCTATCCATCAGGGGTTTACCCGCATCAGCATTTTGCGTGGAGCAATTTCTTTAATTGTGGCATCAGCCACAAGAACATCGCAGCAGCCATAGCAAAATGGGATGCCGCAGAACTGGAAGATACCGCGAACGCTGAAGGACATACGTTGTGTATTGCGCGGTCACCGGAAGAATGGCTCGCGCATCCGCAAGGCAGCTACCTGGCCCGTGAACCTGTGATCGCTGTAAGGAAAATCGGCGACGGCCCACAGATACCGTTAGCCCCGGCAAAACGCCCGCTGGACGGCGTTCGCGTCCTAAGTCTGACCCATGCGATCGCGGGGCCGGTCATCGGCCGAACCCTCGCCGAACAAGGGGCGGACGTGCTATGCGTTAACCATGCCAAAGATTTCGAGCATGATTGGGTCTATGACGACGCCAACGCTGGTACTCGCTCGACTTTTCTCGACCTCAGAGATTCGGCGCAAAACAAAATCTGCAAGGAACTTGCGCAAACTGCAGACGTGGTCGCAGACAGCTATCGTGGCCGCAAGATGGCAGACTTCGGCCTGTCGCCGGAGGAGTTGGCGGAGCTGCGCCCCGGAGTTATCGTCGTTACCGTGCGCTGCTATGGTTGGGACGGACCGTGGTTCGACCGCGGCGGTTTCGACATGCTGGGGACGGCCGCTTCCGGACTTGCCATGCTCGAAGGGACCGAGGGTGTGCCGGCGTTGCCGCCGACGGCCCTCATCAATGACTATGTCACAGGTTACATGGGGGCGGCTGGCGTCACTGCAGCACTGTTACGACGGGCAAGAGAAGGCGGAAGTTATCATGTCACGGTCAGCCTGACCCGTTGCGCGATGTGGTATCAAAGTCTGGGTCTGGTGCCTGCAGCCGAGCGTGCGTTCGGAAAAAATTACATGCGTGACGTCTGGAGCCTGACGGAAGAAGATTTACCAAGGATGGCGCATGAGTTGAGACAGCGACTCATCGAGCCGTCTTCGCTGGTACAAGACACGCCGCTTGGCACACTGCATCGCCTCGCTCCCGCAGTCTCCTATTCCTCCACTCCTGCCGCGTGGGAGAGCCCCATCCTGGTACCCCGAGGTTCGAGTAAACCAAATTGGAAGGCATGAATTGAATCACCCCTGCTACTGCAGCCACTTCCGTATCCCCAGAGAGCATGGCATGCCGGTTACTACGCCTAACCTTTATGGTGCTTTGATATCAAGCGCGACGAAACAAAACGCAGAGAGGAACTCGTCAAGCATACGTACTTCCTGACACAGCTTGACTGTCTCGTCAGGCTAAAGCTTGCGCCAAAGGACCCATACTTTTTCAGGGACGAGCGCAGCTCACGGCAGCCACTCAAGGGAACAGGGACGAAAAAGGTTCGTCCATAACAGTCCACACAAAGCTCACACGCAATGGCATACCGACAAAAACATAAAACAAAAAAGCCCCGAAAATCGGGGCTTTTTTGTGTCTAGAATTCTGGCGGAGAGAGGGGGATTCGAACCTCTCGAAACGGTAATTCATGAGAATCAATGGGAACGCGAGCCGTGATTTTACGGTTTTCGTTCCCATTTCTTTTCATAGATTCCCGCGTTATGGCCCAAATTCTAGCCCAGGGCCACCGCCAACCTCAGAACAAGCCCACACCATCACACGGATCCCAGTTTGCGATAACAAGCTCTCTGCTCGTCGCAGGCGATCCGTGATTCGAACCTGGACTATACTTGATATCCAGCCCTTCCATCCAGAACCCCGCGAACGCCTGCCGGATATCTGGATGATCGTTGATGCTCACCATCACACGCCCCTGACAGCTGCGCATGATTTCGGCCAGCGCCTCATATTGTTCGAAGCCAAACTCAACCCCATATCCTTCCGTTTGCCAGTATGGAGGGTCGCAATAGAAAAACGTATGCGGCCGGTCATACCGACTCATACAGTCCTGCCAGTTCAGATGCTCAACATTCACCCCAGAGAGCCGAAGGTGAGCCGCCGACAAGTTTTCCTCGATCCGAAGCAGGTTGATCATCGGCGCAGTGGTGGCGGCCCCGAACGTCTGGCCGTCAACCTTACCACCGAAGGCATGCTGCTGCAGGTAAAAGAATCGCGCAGCGCGCTGGATATCGGTAAGCGTCTCCGGGCGAGTGCAGCGCGTCCACTCGAAAACTTGCCGGCTACTCAACGCCCACTTGAAATGGCGGACAAACTCCTCAAGGTGATTCTGCACCACCCGGTAGAGGTTGACCAATTCGCCGTTAATGTCGTTGAGTACCGAGCAGCGCGCCGGCATCGAGCGAAGAAAAAATAACGCAGCCCCACCGGCGAACACTTCGACGTAGCAGTCATGAGGCGGAAACAACGGGAACAGCTTCTCAGCCAGGCGTCTCTTGCCGCCCAGCCACGGAACGATCGGACTTGCGTCCATAATTCTCTCCAGGCTGTGGCGCTCGCAGGCGCTCGGGTGCGGGGCTCAAGACGGCCCTCAGATGATTAAACGCCCCACACCGGGGACATTTGATTCTCAAATCAACGTACTGGCCTTCGGCCATCTTGCGGCCGCATTGGCCACACCGGATATCCTCTTTTTGCATCTGCATGCCCTATTCTGCTAGGCTTGCCAGGCTTTTGACGTCAAAAGCGGCAGCCTTGGGTTGGGATGCAGGCTATCTCTGCGTTTCGACTGACCGGCCAAGTGTTACCGCACTCGACCGGTCGCTGTCCCTCTTCCGGGAATCCCCGGGCCATCATTCATCAAACGGCCTTCGGCCAGCTCACCCACTCGGCCACGCTTTCGCCAAGGGGCTTTTCGTCATCAACATTCACCGGCATCGAGAACGTGATGCCGTGCCTCGGATGCGTAATCCACAACGCTTGACGTGCGCGCTCATAGGGAAAACCACAACGCCAGGCATACTCGTCGTAGCCTTTGAGTGAGCCGTTAACAATCAGCCGTTGCAGCTGGATCAGCTGGTGGAAGTGCGCGACGAGAAGCACGTCGTACCCCATGTCCACCTGGGTGGCGCGCGATCGCTTGCGATGGTCTCCGCGCACAATCGGCCCGAGCGCGCCGATCATGCCGTCGCCGCCACGAAATTCGTCGCCGTGCGTCATCGTGTAGCGCGTGCCATAAACACGCCAGTAGGCATCAGGGCCATCCGGGATTAGGAAAGTCACGCGGGGGTCGGACTCGAACTGCTTGGCCAGCATCGCATAGGTCAACCAGTCGAAACTGGTATAGGCACGGCCCTTCGCCCGGATTTTTTGGGTGTTGCGCCCATGATTACCGGTCACACAAGGGACGAAGACCTGACCGAACTCGTCGGCCAGGGTGCGAATGCACCACGCCAACACGCCGATCAGATCGACAACCGTCGGCATGATTTCGCATTCATTCGTCGCCTGCAGCTCTTCGTGAATGTCGCCTGACACCATGTCGCCCCCCAAGGCGAACACAATGCCCGGATACGCGGAGCCGGCGAAACAATTGCGCAGCAATGCAATGGTCTTCTCGACCATGCGCCGTGCGCGGCGGTGCGCGACAAGCAAGCTGTATTCGTTGACCCCGTTGATCTGCCTCGGGTCGACCACCTCGGCCCAGTGCCAATCGCTGGCAAACAGTGTCGGCACGCCGAGCATGCCCGGCGCTGACGCCCGCTTCACCAACCACTCCGGCGCAACGATCGGTTCGCGCGCCAGCCCGATAATCTTCCGGCGCACGAATTCAGCATCAAGCTGATCGCGGCGCGCCGCATCGATCTGCGCGCGCAGCGCACGAAGCTCAACGTCATCCGGCGCCGGCTGATCGACCATCGGCACATCAGCCAGCGCTTTCACATCCAGGCGGATGCCACGGCGCGATTCAATCCCGCGGCGACGCTCATGAACAGCACGCTCGCCGATTCCGAGGCGGCGAGCAACAGCGGCCGCACCGCCCAGCTCGCCCCATAGCCGCACAAACTCGTCTTCACTGCACTTGGGTTTGGACATCCACTTGCCCCTTGACCCACATCTGCAGGCCGTCCAGTTTAATGGCCGTGCGCTGGCAGGCGCCGTAGTTATCGGTCACCGCCTGCAGCGCATCGTTCAACGTTGCTCCGGCTTTCAGCGGCTGCAGCTTTTCACTGGGCTGCATCAGCTGCGCCGGCGCTTGCGGGTAGCTGACCGGTTGCGGCGGCGTTGTGAAGGCGCACCCACTCAGCAGGCAGACCACAAGCAGCGGGATGAGTCGAAACATATCGGATAACCTCTTTGGTGATGGTTCGATAGATGATCTGGGTATGCGATGCTGCTGCGGTTGCACTGGCATCGACTGCGGCCGTCACCGCGTTCTGGCTACGCACAACCCTCACGACGGCCGTCGCTTGCTTCGCCACGGCCTGGTTGGTTGCCGCGCTATCGCGCCAGCCGCGCACCATCCAACCGCCAATAAAAACCGCCACCAGCAGCACGCCAGCGACGGTCGTTTTTACCCATGCAGGGATCATGTCCATTACGCATGCACCTCCGGCACAGCAGGTTCAGCCGCCGGGCTCGGCGCTGCCTCCACCGCCTGGGCGACCGCCTCGACAACCGGCGCGGCCTTCTGCGCCACCGAAACGACCTCGCTTGCCGCCGGAGATATCGCCTCAACGGCGCCGATCACGGCCGGGGCCGCCTGCTCGGCAACGCCGCCCAAGGTGATGGATTGCACCGGCATCGCGCCAGCAGCCGACGGCTGTAGATTGGTCACTGCATGCCAGCCGGCCAAGCCGTACAAGATTTCCTTCAGCGCGGCGATAAACGAAGACCCGGCCGGGGTGGTAGCCTGACCGACCAGGATCAGAGCGAACCAGAGCAGCAAGACGGCAGCGCCAATGATGATTTTCGCGTCGATTTGGCTAAGCAGCTTTTGCATATCGAATTACTCCTGAGTGATGGACGGGACCGCCGCGGCGCGGTGTTGCGCCTCGAGCTCGTCCGGGGTGAATACGAACCCGCTCACGCGCGGGAACGCCTGGAAAATCCAGGTCGGAAACGTGCGGTCGTGCATGCCGTGCTGCTTGCCGCGATGGAATTTCTGGTGCAGAACCAGCATGTTTTCCATGCTGTCGACAAACAGCTCGGGCTTTGTCGGATCGAAGGCATGCCAGTCGAAGCCGCGCAGCTCGGCCAATTTGCAAATCATCCAAACCAGAGAAAGCTCGGCCGGGAAGGTCTCGTCAGTCGGCTGATCGGTTTCCAGATCGAGAACCGGCAGAACGGTTTTGATTCCGGTCGCGATGTCCTTTACGGACTGCCAGTCCACACCGCCAGAGAACGCCCACTCGCAGAACAAGTGGTGATACTCGGTGCCCTCGGTATGCCCGGAAATCGCGCACGGAAGGCGCTTGGCATGACCTGCGCGCTTGGTCTCGCGAAACGTGTGCGATTCGGTGCGCGGCGGGTGGTCGGGGTAGAACTCTTCCTCAGTAAGGACGTCGTGATGTTCGTGTTCATGAGCGGGAACGTTCATGCGATCTCCAGAAAAGCAAAAGCCGCCCGAAGGCGGCGGAATAATTCACAATTTTTGTGGATAACACCCCATGCAACGGGGCGAGAAACGGCCTACGGCAAACTGCGTTAGGCAGCGATTACTTTTTGAGCAGCTCCGAAAAGCGCGAGCCGCTGCGGGTAGCCGGTCAGACCGCCATTGGTCAGGCGGGTGATCGAGCGCACGTCGCCAGAATCGGCGAACGTCAGACAGCCGTGGGCGGCGAAGTACCACGCCGCCGAAAGCGCCGCATTGACCGGCTGCTCGAGCACCTCGGGATGCGACACCAGGTCAAGGCCGATCGATTTGGCGCAGGACGCATACCCCTCGCGCCCGGTGATCTGGATCAGGCCACGGCCACGGAACAGCCAGCCGTCGCCCGACGTTTCATCACCGTTGCCCATGCGCCCGGCGTAGACACGGTTGGCGATTTTTTCCGGCTGGCGCGCGTACTGCGCTGCCTCGGCAGCATCGAAATGCGACGGGAACGTTGCCAGCAATCCCGGCGCCGAATAGTTCAGGTTCTCAACCAGCGCGGTCAGCGCGGCGGACTCGACGCCCACCTGAGACAGAAACGCCGCAATACGTTGCGGCGTGTTGATCAGGAATTTGGCGCAGGCGGCACTCAGCGCGGCCTGCCAGGTTTGCGCCGCCGCCGGCGCACAACCGGTGCCGGCGATAATCAGTTTCACGTCGATCACAGTTCACTCCTATCGACTTTGTTGTGGATCATCTCGACCAAGCGATCGAGCTTTTTGCCGAAGCTGTCGATCGCTTCCTTGATCTCGGTGCGGGTAGACGACAGATCACGCTTGGTGGCGTAATCGCGCGCCATCTCAAGCTCGAGCGCCGCCAGCTTGTCCTTCAGCGCTTCGATCTCGACTGTTTTCGAACGAATCCACCACCACAACACCACCAGCACGATCGAGATCAGGCCGAACATCACTTCTCCGACCACCCAGACCACCGGGCTCTGCGCTTCCATTGCGCCCCTTTCCAGCAACGGTTAATTCGAGAAACCCATCAAAGGATTGACGGACAGAACAAGCGGGAGGCGCCCAGTGAACTGCGGCTGCTGCACCGACTGCATCAACTTCCAACCGAGGTAAGCACGGAAACAGCGACCGAACCCCCACGGCAGCACGATGTAGAGCATCCAGCCGCCTGGAACGATGGCAAAACAAAACCCGGCATGGCCGGGTTGGTTGCTGGTCTGCGAATCGCCCCACCATTGCGGCGGCGCCGTGATGGTCACGCCGGCGACATCATCGTCAAAACCGCCGCCCGGATTGCGCCACATCCACAGAACCCGGCGCAGATAGCGCGGGAGGCGGTTGACGATCGAGTGCGCCGTCGGGTCGCGCCAGTACACGTCGCCGTCCAGTGTCGCGTCGTCGGTCTGCAGCCACGATAGGCAGGACGGCAGGTTGCCATCAGCACCGGCAAACAACACCAGAATAGGCGCGCCAAAAAACGAAACGGCGGTGAGCATCAAGCTGACCGCCGCCAAAACAACCCATTTGAAAAAAGACATAATCAACTCCCGTTCGTAGGCGATTGGATGGAATTGCCAGCGACCACCCACGCTACGACATCAGCACGGGTGGCTAGACAAGACTCCATAGATCCGTCTGGGTAGATGCGCATGACTACAGTTTCAGGGACAAGCGTGCCAGAAACGTACTGCCAGGGCGTTGGAGTGCCTTGCATCATAGTTGGGGTCCAGTGAAAAGAAGTTTGCCCGCGGCGTTATTAAAATAAACCCGGCACGGCGAGCCAGCAGTGAGGCCTGACGTTATAAACGACATATCTGCTGCATTCGCGCTTGCTGCGCCAAAGTTGACGGCAGTTGCCGCGAACGTACCTGCTGCCGTTTGTACTGTGAAATGCGCCGCCGACGAAAGAACCAGTCCCGTTACCGGGGCACGCGGCGTAACCCTAAATGCTAGATCGAAAATCGCGGATGTCGTTGTTGCCGCGTAGCCAATGCCGCCCAACATGTCAGAAGTGCTGGTTGACACCCATGCTGGCAGATACCGCTGACACCGCGCGTTTTCAGCATCAGGTGTTGGACGCTCAAATGACGTGCAGCTCGAGCCAAGCTCCAACTGCACACCAGTCACCTTGAATGTTGCTGCTACCGTGCCGACCAGCGACACTGCGCTAGTAACCCCGGTAAAGCTACCAGCCTGCCAGCTCCCTGCGTTACCTCGAAACGATGTCCCAGAGCCCAGATCAAACGTGACTAGCAATCCGCCCACTGCACCGCTCAGGATCCAACTCCCTCCTGTGTCGCCAGGGATATTAGGAATCTGGATCAGAGTGTCGGTGTTGGCCTGGGAAATCGTAAACGTAAACGGATAACTGCGCGTCGCAGCTGCATTGCGCAGCGAGCCGGAAAACGTACCGGCAACAGAGCTATTCACCACAAACTGCAACGATACCGGCCTAGCATTCGCCGTACCCCAACACAACGCAGTCAGGTTCGCCGCCTCGATCAACTGTTGATACGTAAAATAATCTGCAGCGCCCGATGTGTATGCAGACGCGACAGTAAACTGTGCATACGTATCAAACCCCAATGCTAACGGCCCCGACACCTGCTGGAACGTAAATTTCCCCGACTGCGTGGTACCAAACACCCACTGATCGATCACCCACGTAGCATTAGACGGCGTCTGAAGCACTGAACCATACTGCTGGGCCACCCGCATCGCGCCGTTTACCAGCAAATTGCGGAATGACAGCGGCGCAGCAGCAAATTGTCCCAAATTTATCGCATGCTGCGGCTGGACCGCAGAGGGAACCGACTGCGGCTGCGTGAATACGTTTGCAGCCGATAGCAGCGCATACTGCGCCAGATTGGCGGCTACTTCCTGGAACAGGATGTTCGAGGTGCCGATCACAATCGGCGCCTGCGTTTTTAACTGCCAGACAGTGTCAGCGTTGACCGTGCCGGACTGCACCGGAACCAGCATGGCCGGCACCAACTCGGCAGCGGTATTGACATCGGAAGCCAGAGACCACGCCCCGGCCGCGGCGACGTAGATCCCGTTTTGCTGCGGATTGGACTGATCCTTAACCAGCACCCGGTTTCCCGCCACCAGGAGCACACCGTCGATCGTCTGCAGCCCGGACAGCGCGATGTTCGCGCCAGTGGTTGCGACCAGCGCCGGCACCTTATAAGCCAGCGCCTGTTCGACCGCGCTAACCGAGAGCTGCTGAATTGCAGACAGCACCTGGTTATAGGTAGTTTTCGAAGGAGCAATGCCGGCAGCGGTGACGACGTTAAGCAGCTCCATCATCAACATATTCATAAAATCGCTGCGCATGAGCGTGGCCGGGGTGTTCGTGGCCGGATTGCCGTCGGTGAAATACCCGGGCGTACCGGCGGCCGCCGGCGCCGGCAGCGCGCTGACAGCGGTCGGATCGTCAAACTGATACATGAGTCACCTCAAGAGTAATAAAACTGAAGGAGGGTGTGAGCAGGCGCGATCAAGCTGATGACGCGCTGCAGTACCGAATTGCCCCAAGCATTCAGGGGCTCGCCCATTGCGGATTGCCCCATACGGAATGGGGTCAGCGTATTGAGCGGGGCATTGACCGCCCAGGTATGCGCCCACTCGGGGCCGCCAAGCTGGCTCCCCATCCGGGACTGCCCCATACGGAATGGCGAGAAATGGGTAATGGAAATCGTGTAGCCGAGATTGGCTGCGACAGTGGTGTAATACGCCGCGGACTGGCCACCGCTCGACGCCAGGCGCGACACCACTTGGCTACGTCGACCTTGGATTGTTGGCGACTCGCCAAGAATTGAATCAGGGAGACCCAGCGTCGTCTCCCAATCCGAAAGCAACTCGTAGGACGTCGCCGGAAACGCATCGACCAGCAACTGGTTCGAGCGCGCAGTTTGTCGCGCAAAGGTCGGCGCCAAGGCGCCAAGCGCCTGCGCTTGCGTAGCATCCGAATCGGTAGGCCACGCGCGCCCGGATGGCATCAGCGCCTGTAGCGCCGCCGCGAAGTCGCTGCTGCTATAAGAAGGTGCAGACATGGGCAGCCTTAGACGTAAGTGATCGTACCGAGCGTTGGCAGATACCCCACCGCGCTGACGATGTTTGCCGATGGCGTTTGGATGACAAAACCCTCAGTACCGGAAACCGCACCGACCGCCGATTCGATATCGTCGATATTGACCGTGCCGCCAGTCGGCACTGCCGTGCGGTAAAAGACATCGGAGACAGCCGCCGCGATCGCCGCACGCGTCGCCGCGCTTGAGGTCGCCAAACCGGAAATCGTGAAATTGATTGGGTTGTTGATCGCCGCGCAGACAAACAGCAACGCCGTGACCGGCTGCAGCGTCACCAATGCATTCGCCACGATCAACTGATCACCCGTCGCCACGACTGCACGCGGCTTACCTCCGGGGCCAGGGTCGAACGCCGACACGCCATTGGAGCCCTGCGGAAAACCGCCATAGGCCGCCTCGGCGTTATCGAACATCACATAAAGCACCACCGTTCCAGCACCGAATCCGTTCGGCGCAACCCAGGCGCGCGTCACACCAGGAACCTCACCCGCCCACTCGACATAGTCGGGCTGCGCCCCACCTTGCGGCGCGGCCTGAAATGCGGCCAGCACCCGCGCGCGGAAATCATCATTGCCTTCCTGATCAGCCCCGCCGGTGAATGTCGCGGCGGCGGCACCGGTCGACTGGATGCCAGTGATGGCCGTCGCCAACGTCATCAGGGAGCCTGCCGCCGTATTGCCGGAGGCGCCGGCATTGGTATCCGTCACCGTCACCGTCACGCTGCCGTTGGCCGCTACTGCCGCAGACGTCTGGACCGTATATGTTTCGCCATCACCGCGCACCACCGATGCGCCAGCACTGATTAACGCCCCCGGCGTGCCGGAGAAAGTGACCGTACCGCTCGCCGCACTGGCAGGCTTTCGGTAGATTTTTTTGAGAGCGCCCCAGGCTTCGAGGTATTCGTCGGTCGCGGTATAGGGGGCCGCCTGCTGCGCGATCCAATCGAGATAGCCGTAATGCAAATAAGCCAGCGCGGCCAGCGCGTCCCCGGTAATACCGAGATTTGAATAGCGCAGCAACGCATCCGAACCGGGCAAGCCCGCAGCAATATCGGCGGCAACCTGCGCGCGCAGATCGCTTAATGTAGGTCTGGGAAAAGGCATCAGTTCAGTCCATTCCACGCCCAGGTGTAGGCGGTTGTGCTCGAAACGCCATTCGGCTTGTAAGCGATGACTTGCGCGCCCAGCATCCCGGTCTGAGTCCATTCAACATAGACGTCGAAGCTGCCGACGACGCCGTCGTCAATCAACCACTGCAGCGCCTCGACGATGTAGTCGTACGCGTTTTGCAGGGTCTCCTGCGTCTGTTTGGCACGCTGCAGCAGCCAGAGCCGCGATCCGAAATTCGGATCACCCCACCAGCCGCGCGGGTTACCGGACCCGTCCGGGATGGTGTCATCGGCCGCCGCCATGCGATCGGTAAACAGGCTGAGCAAAATGGCTGTTTCCAGATCGTTCCCGGTCGCTAAAACCGGGCCGGCCAACAGCCAGTCGCCACGGTTCGTGGCGCTATTCCAAAGCGTTGCGGTATCGGGCATGGGGATAGGCGTAAAAAAACCCGCCTAAGCGGGTGTGGGGTTTAAACGAGAGGGGGCTTATTCGGTCACTGTCGGCGTGCCAGATACGACCGACGACGACCCGGACTGGATCCCAGTCACCGGGTGACCATGTTCGTCATGGTCTTGCCGCATTACGGCCATGCTCTTGCCGCCGGCAGACGCGTTATCCGTAATATCCTGCCCTGCGGTAATACTGCCATCTACCTGCAGATTCTGGGTCGCATGGACCAGAGGCGTATCCAGCACAACACACTGCCCGGCCGTCACAGTGACCGTTGGCGTATTAGATACGCTCACGGGCAAGCCCGCTCCATCGATGGATAGCCCGGCCTTGCTCAGATAAATTTTGATGCCAACCAAGTTGTAAACCATCGTTTCACCGGACAGAAGACCGGTCGGGCGCGACTTCTGATCGCCGGTGGCGACCACCACACCATTCGAGCGATCGCCACCGATGAACATCATGGCAACACTCGCCCCGTCAGGCGGGTTCGACGTCAAGCCAAACTCTGCCAAGCGCGGCACGTTATCAATGGTTTCCAGCGGGTTGAGCTGGACCTGCAACATCTGCACCACCCCGCCATCATTGACGGCGGTCACTCGCCCGCGCCCCATCGCCTGCAGCACTCGCCTGACCACACGATTCAACACCTCTTTCATTGCTGAACCCCCGGCAAAGCATTGCCATCAACAAAGAAGGACTGGAGTGCGATCGGTTCAGGACTGAACGCAGCCGCCGGCATCAGCTCAATCTCTGCATGTGTGCCGGAACCATTCCGTAGATAGGACACGGCGCCGATCAAATACTGATCGGCTGGCAGTTTAAGGGTCGGCAACGCGACCGATGCCAAGGTATTTGGCAGGTACAAAACCCCCGCCGAATCGCGCCAGCCATCAGTCAACAAGCGCACAGACATCGAACGCGCCGCTCGGCGATTCATTTCCCACACAGCGCGTTGCTGCGCAACCTGTAGCCCGGCAAAGTTGGCCTCGGCAATAATGACGTGTTCACGGTGCCGGGTGACGCCTACATCGGTCACGGTTGCCAATAAGTTACCGGCACCACCCAGATCGCTGTAAACCTGGGTCGACTGCAAGTAGGAAATGTACTTCGAATAGCGCTGGTCGCATGAGAACTCGACCGCCGCTTCCTCGACATTCACCCCTTCCTCAAAACCACTAGCGGCCGCCTGCGTACTGGAATGCGTCAGGAACAAACTTCCATCTGGCTGTTCGTAAACCAGCAATGCGCTATAACGCGAAATCCGTTCGATAATCTCCCAGGCCGTCTCACCCAAATTCAGATTGAATTGCGGAATGATACGCAGACCATCAACGTCGCTCGCCACGCTGATTCCATAGGGACCGGCCAGCTTAGCTGCCACATCCAGCGCCGATGAGCCGCTGATCTGGCCATTCGCCCATTCTGCGGCGCAGTCAACCAGGTCCTGACACTTACCCCGCCCCGTCACGCGAAGGGAATGTTCCCCGCGAGAAAAACGCGGGATCACGCGATCGACATAGCCAGTCACCACCAGGTCATCACCCAGCAGCACCTGACAGGAATCCCCGGGCTGCACGGTAATTTCGTCGACCTCCCCAGGATAAAGCTCGGTCAGGCCGATTTCGAAATCACTGGGGCAGCGCTCGATCCCGCGCGTCACCCGGACATCCGTCCAGCCGGAAATCGACACATCCCCAACGACCAAAGTCAGATCATCCTGCATATATCGGACCCATAAAAAAACCCGCCGAAGCGGGTTTTAGAATCATTCACGAGTGCGCATCACTGAGGCTGAGACGAAATCAATCTCCTCATCTTCACCTGCATAAGAGGTGCCGCAAGCGATGCCAAAGAGCCTGGCGGCGCATTCCAGATAATATTATTTCCATCAGCGGTAATCGCCACAGAAAACGAAGAATCACCACCAGGGTACGTTACGCTCACCACTCCAGAATAGTTATTCCCTGAACTCTGAACCGCCACGACCTTGGCAACCTTAATACCGACTTGCTGCCAATCTGCATTGGTATCGAAGTAGTTCTGGATAGAACTTTGAACGGTTTTATCAATATCATCGACAGACGGACCGCAGCCAGCCAATGCCACCAAGGCACTCAAACAAAGCAGCCTTTTCATCCCAGCTCCAACAAATTTGGATGAAAGATTGTAATGCTATTTCGTGAGCGCAGTAAAAACCGTCGGCATAAACGCAGGGTGAATCGGATTGGCCTGCGTAACCAGCTCATCACTGCGACTGGCATCGCGGTAAATCCGATTGGCAACCACCAACGCCGGAAGCGGGGCGGCAAGACTGAACGTAGACATCGCCGCCAACTGCGCGCCCCGCGTATCCAGATCGGAGACCACCGCCTGCCGCAATGTGCGCAAGGCGGTATAGCTGTTGTCGTCGCCAGCATCACCAGCCGTCAGAATCTCACCATCAATCAGACTCGTCAGCGCCTGGCGAACGGACACAGCATCGTCAGACGATGTCGGCTGATAGGCCGATGCCGCCACCGCCAAAGAAGCCAACGCACTGCGCCGCAATAGCGCCCCGGTCGCACTCTGCACGGTAGCCATCGCCGAGCCGATCGCCGATGATGTTGTCGACACAGAGGGCGAATATGCAGCCAGCACCGACAGCGATTGCATCGCCGCAGCCGGGTCAGTGGTCGTTGCCGAAACGGTTCCCGCCAAGGACTGCGCCGCAGCGGCGAATGTCGAGGCATCGCTGCCAACATTCGCAGCAGCAGCCGTCAACGCGCTTCCCGCCGATGCCACCGCGGCGCGGTTCACCACCGCCGCCGACAGTAGATCACCAACCGTTACCGCCGACGCAACAGCCGCCAGTTTGCGGTATCCGTTGTTACCACCACCGAACAGACGGCCGAAACTACCGGATAGATTGGAGATAGCGCTGAATACGTTCTTGACGTCGTGAATAACGGAATTGGCCAACTGATACCAGCCAATCGCCGTCGAGATAGCCATCTGCACCACTGCAGCGCCTTTGGCGACAGCCGCAGCGATCGACTTGGCATAATCGAGCAATGAGGCCGATTTCACGGATGCGGCCGCCGTCGCCACCGCCGAGCCGGTCGAATTCTTGACAGTCGGAAAAATCCGCTTGCCGCTGATGATGAGCGACATGCGGAACTCAATCACCCGACCAAGATCCCACCTTTCGGTGAACTCAATCCCCAAGCAGGTCGGTTCACCCCGCCCAAGCGTCGGATGCACAAAGCTCTGCGGCCCGGGCATTTCGCATACGGCACGCAACTGCATCATCTGGTCGATCACACCACCGCCGCCATAGATCAAGCTGTCCTCGACCAAAAACCCAGTAAAGGTATAGCGACGCGCATTCCTTCCCAGATCCTCGACCCAGACCTGGTCGCGGAACGAATAGTCATGAACGGCGACCTTGCGCCCCGCCGACGCCTTAATCTCCAGCACAGCAAACGGCACGCCACCAAACGACGCGGTGCGCACCTGGCTCGCATAGTCGGTACCACCAGTCAGCAGATTAGCCAGCTTACCCACTGCCGAGGCAACACCGCCCACACTACCCGCAGCATTTGCAAGCGTAGCGATGCTCATACATTCCCTTCAGTCAACAGCGAGGTCCCGATTCGGGCCGATACATTACCTGACGTGGTAATGCGCGGACGAGCGCCGACGGGCGCGTTTTCGAACTCGACCACGACATGGACGTGATTCGCAGCATCCGCACCCGAGCCCGGCGAGCCCGGCTGATTGGCCGCCATCACCGGCCCGGACTGGGTCGGCGCGGCCGGGGGGGCATACAGCGGCCCCATGGCCGGCACGGCGTAGTTCATGCCGGCCATCATCTTGGCCACATAGGACTGCGTCTCCATTGGTGCCGCACCCCAGCCCTTGCGCTGGACATTGCCAAGCCCCCAGTCATACGCCGCCATCGCCCCGGCCACGTCGCCATGCGTCGAATTAAGCAATTGACGATCATAGCGCGCCGCCGCCGCAGCGGACTCTGCCAGATTATTGGGGTCCTTCAACCCCAACTCCTTGGCAGTCTTGGGCATGAACTGGAAGTGCCCGAGCGCCCCCTTGGGCGACGTCATCTTCGTGCCGCGAGCGGACTCGACAGCCCACTGCGTATCCAACATGCCAGCCGGGAGGTGATATTGCTTTTCCAGCTTGGCGAACATCGATCGTTCGGCCTGATACTTTCCCGCCGCCCGATTCTTGCGCGCCCAGTCATCCTCACCAGCATTCAGGCTATCGGAATGAAACAGCGCAAAAGCACCCGGCAGCAAACGAGATAGAAGGCTGAATCCAGCCCCTTCTGCGGCAACGGTGTAACCTTGCGTCGGCAACCACGGCGCAGCCGCGCCAGCAGCCCCTACTGCACCCGCAGCCGTCGCTGCGCCGGCCCCAACGCTCGAGGCGGCCGCTGCAGCCGAAGCTGCCGCAGCGGCTTCGGAAGCCACTTGCAAATCACGCATTGCCGAGATCGCCAGCGGGATTTTCAGCAGCAGGCCGCCGAGACTGGCCACCAGGCTGACAACACTGGCAACCGGACCAGCAGCCAGGGCAATACCCAAGCCGATGGCGATCGTTTTCCAGCCGCCAAACGCATCGGCCGTGTCGTTGATATGCTTGATAGTCGCGTCCCAGTCGACACTGGACAGCCAGGCGGCAAACTTCTCCAACTCAGGCATCAACGCGGTACCGACCTGCAGCTTAAGCCGGTCGAAGGTGATCTCCATCTGGATCATTTGCAGATTGAACGCCTGCGCCTGCGCCAGTTGCGCCGGCGACATGACCCCACCGAGTTTTTTGAATTGCTCGGCATACGCCTGAATCCCGGCGCCGCCTTTCTGCAGCAGTGGTAGCAGCTGGCCGAGGCCAAAGATATTGGCGAACTCTTGCTGAGCCTGCGCATTGCCCTTCAGCCGCTTCATGGCGTTGGCCACATCCGTCAACGCCCGACCGGTGTCAACAGCCCCGTCCCGCGTCCGGTGCAAGCGAATGCCAAACTGATTCATAACCCCGAGCGCATTGACGTTTCGCCCGGTTACGGCGTCTTCCATCGTCTGCCCAAGACTGCGCAGGCCGCCCGTCATATCGTCGGCCGAAAGCCCGGCCAAGCGCGCCGCGCCGCGGAACTCCTGCAGCTGCTGCGTCCCGATGCCAATCACGCCAGCAGTTCGGGTGATCTCCGCACCGGCGCGCCCCCAGCTGGTCGCCATTGCGGCCAGCCCGGCCACCGACGCGACACCGGCGATCGCCGCCAACGGCGGCAAAATCGAGCCGACCTGTTTGGCGACGTCGCCGGCGGCGTCCTTGATCTTGCCCAACGACTGCCCGACCTTATCCAGACCGGATGCCTTACCCAGCGCCTGTATCGACTCGCCCACATCCTTAAAGGGCTTCGTCATCTTCTGCATGCGTTGGTCGACTTTGTTGAACACCGCCGTGGCGCGGTCGATCGCCGAAATCGTGATCTGAAAATTACTGGCCATTGTCTGGTGCTCTCATCATCCGTTCGGCCTGTTCATGCCACCACTGCAAACGCCGCAGTGTCAGCGACCAGGCATCATTGGGACCCCATCCGTAAAACTTGGTGACCTCGGCTACTCGGCATTGCCAGTCGTCGGGCCATCCTCGGTAAAAAGGTTGAGGTAGCTGTTCGCCCTCATCAGTTCGCGTTGAGGGATTTTTTCAGCGATCTGACGCGGAATCCCCGCGACGATGGCAATCAGCAAAATAGCGTGGCCGATGGCCGTCGAAGCACTGGACTGCGCGCGATCGAGTTCACCGGCCAGCGGCTCGCGCAACAGCAACTCGGAGACTTCCAGCTCGCCCAGGACGATTTTCTTGCGCAACTTGATGACTTTGGTCTCGGGGATTTCCGGCACTTCGATTTCGGTTTTGTTTTCGTGCATGGCAATTAGCTCGCAGTGGTTTCGGTGAGACTCGGACCTTCGAACTTGACGTCGAACTTGGCCTCGGTGGAATCGACCTCTTGGCTTTCGACGGTCCACATGTTGCGACCGATCAGCGTCTTGCCGTTGGCCAGCGACACCACGATGGTCGAATTGGTCATCGAGTTGAAATCGGCTACGGTCAGGCCACCGCTATCGCGGATGGCGGCTGTGATCGATCCCGGGATATAGGTTTCCTTGTAGCCGTGGACACCATCCATCCCGGCCAGCGTTTCACGCTTGATCGAGGACGGGGAATACTTGAAATCGCCGGCAAGCAAATGCGTGGTCCCGTCGACGGTGATCGACGCGGTACCGGCCAGGGCAGAATTAGCCATTCAGGGCTCCAAAATGTAAAAAGCCGCCCGAAGGCGGCTTGCATGAGGGGGAGTCAGCTCAGACGGAACTGAGCCAGCAGCGCGAAGATGCGCAACTGGTCGATCAGCACCGGCGGATACAGCACGTCGATGCGGTTCGGGTTATTGGCGTTTTGCTGAACGATCAGCGCAGCAGCAAAGGCATCGCTTTGCTGCACGTAGCCGTCGTATTCCATCTCCTGGTACTGCGCGATGATGTCGGCCTTGATGATGCTCGGCGTGACGATCGCCGAGCCCGGCGCGAAGCGAGTGCCATCGGCCGCCAGCTTGACGCGGGCGTACTTGCTGGTGACCACACTGCGCAGCGCGCGAAGCACGTACATCAGCAGGAACATGGTTTCGACTTCCAGATATGAGTTATCCGGCTGGCCGAAGCTGTTGAGCTGATAGGTAGTAATGGCGTTTTCGATCGCCACAGTGCCGTCGGTTGCCACCGTAAAGGTGCTAATGCCGTCGTACAGCAGGGTATTGCGCATCGTCAGGCCAAAACGCGACTGCAGCGGCGGCGCCAACACATCGGCCAGCACCACGGTTTGCAACGGCAGGCCGGGGTCAGCGCGCAAACTCACCGCGCTGGCCGCAGCGAACGCAGCGGCCCATTTCCAGCACGGCGTCGGCGAGTCGTAGAAACCCATGACCGACTTATGCTGGTCATTCAACGCAGTGCCGAACGTGGTAAGGCTGGCCAGGGTGCCGCGATAGGCACAGAACACATGGCCATAGACCTGCGTTTGCCACGACCAGCGGCCGACCGTATCGCCCAGGAACGACTGCAGCGCCGCCAGCGATGCGGTGTCGGTATACGGGCAGACGATGAAATCGAATGCCTGATCTTCCAGGTTACCCAAGCCAGCAGTCAGACTCGGGTTCACCAGCCCACCGGACATCGGGGTGATGGTGGCCGCGAAGCCGGTCGGCAGGGTTTGACCGCCAGCATTTCCGAGGTAGTTGAATCGGATATCGATGTCGTTGCCCAGCAGGCCCTTATTCTTGGCCGTCAGTACAACCGTCGCGGGAGTGCCTGCGTTGATGCTGGCAGTCACAGCCAGATCGTTGACGGCATTGACTGCCGTCATGATGGCTGACGCGGCTTGCGGCGCCGTCATCGACGCCGAGAGCGAAACAGAGACCAGGCGGCCGCCGAGGTACAGCGACAGAACGCCAGCTGCAGTCGGTGCGCTGGCCACTGCGATCGAGCCAGATGCCGCAGCCGCAGCCGGATCATCAGCCAGCGGCAGATACCAGACCTCGCCAAACTGGTCGTTTTGGCGATAGGTGTAGGTCATCTGGGCCAGAACCGAGCCCTGTCCACCTTGCACCTTGGCGTCGGAGACGCCCTGGGAAATCACCGGCACGTTCGGGGTCGCCGAGCCGGCCGCAGTGATCTGGCCAATGATCAACGCGCGCTGATTTGCGGTCGCGGTGTTCGCATGGCTGTTATCGACCTCGGCATAGAACAGCGGCACGCGGATGTTCGCCGGGATCTGTTTAAACGGGATAGTCATTCGACGCTCCAAAAACAAAAACCCCGCCGGGGGGCGGGGTTTTTCGATACGGATGGACGGGGTTAAGCGGTCGGGGTCGAGGCGCTCGCGGCGGCCGGCTGCTGCGTCACCACAACGACATCGCCGTCGCGCAGCAGGCGGTTCCAATACAGGTCACCGGGATCGACTTCAAACACCTGGTCAGTCTTGATCAGGGTCTTGGTCACCGGGTCGCGGACAACCAGACCCGGGGCGGGTTTGATAAACATGCTCACTCCTATTGCGTGTAGTTGATGGTCAGCCCCGGACGGGTGACGCCGTTGGGTTCCTCGACGGTGAGGTCGATGCCGGCCAGCGGAACGGTCGGAATCGGATAGAAATCCTCGGGCCCCTGGTAGAACTCCATTTCGAGTTCGAGCGTCAATTCCCCCAGATGCAGGCCACCATCGTCGCTAACATCCATCGTCGAGCGGAAAGACGGGTATTGCTGCAGGAGGTCCATCAGTGGCGGGTAGTTGATCAAGGCCACCTTGATCTGCTCGCGCATGGCCTCGAGCGCGGACAGCGCCTCGGCCGCGCCAGCATCGAGCGGTTTCAGCTTGGTTTGAACGCGCGCCGTCACGCGCAGGGTGGTGGTGACCGTGAATTGCGGAGGACCATTTCGGCCCTGCGATTCTCCCGATTCATTCGGAGTAGTCACAAACAGCACCGGGTAAGCCCCGCTCCAGGTCGGCCAGTCGCGCGGCGAGAACACATTGGCCGCGGCTGAGGTCGCCCCCTTCAGGGCCGTTACCGCCTGAGTGCGCAAGTCGGTAGAAGTGGTCATGCCGACTCTCCCAGCATCAAGCGCGCGGCGCCGTGCCCATCGGGCCTGGCATCGGTAATGACATAGCAAACGCCAGTGCGCTGAATGGTCACCGTCTCGCCCTGCTGCGGCAATGCAGGCCACTCGGCCAACCGTATACCGAGCGTCGGGCTCTCCGACGTCCACGCCACAGAACTATCCTCAAGCACCACCTGGCGTTGATAGGCATCATCAAATACGCCATGAAGCACCAGAGGCGAGCCGGCGACGGGTTGATACGTCACCGGCTCGGCGAACTGGGCGAAGACTGGGGCCAACACAGCTCCATCCCAGTCGATCATGGTCAGCCCGCCTTTTCGTTGACCGAACCGTCGCCACCGCCGGCGGCGGCAAGCAAGTCGTCAGCAACATCAGGCACCGACTTCACTTCAACAGGGTTTTCGCCCTTGTCGACGATGATCTTCGGTGCCGCAGACTCACGATCAACAACAAGCGCGGCTTGCAGCTTCTCGGGGTTCGTCACAAAACCGAGCGCGAGCAACCGGCGAAACTCCGACTCAACCAGCTCGACGATTTCGCCAACGCCCTTACGCCCGTCCTCATGCAGAACCGTGCGCCCGGGGGCGACCACGGCCTTGATGGTTTTTTCTTTCATGATCAGTTCACCACAGCCGGGCAGACGTTAGCGGACAGGCACGCATTGACGCGGCTCGGGATGACGATCGGAGCGCTCTGCATCATGATCAGGCGCTGCGCCGGATCTTGCTCGACCCAGGTCTTCGGCGCATACGGCATCGGGCCATAGTTGAACGCGGGGTCCATGATCTGGCCGAAAGCGCGGGTGCCCATCAGGTTGGCGCCGGACATGACCACGGTGCCATCGGTGATCATCGGGGTTTCGATGTTGGTCACCGGATCGATGTACCAGTCGTTGTAGACCCACAGGTCGTACTGGCCCCATTTGCCCATGTAGACCGCGCCCTGCTCGATCATTGCCCCCGGGTTGATAATGTTGCCGTTCTGCGGCGCCAACGCCGGATAGAAGATCGCACCCTTGACGGCCGGATCCAGCTTGAACATCGCCCAGGAAGTGGTCGTGAAGACGATATCGGTCACCTTGGCGCCGGACTTCTTCAGGATCTGATGCTGCCAGGTCTCGATATCCGAACTCGGCGAAGCGGTACCGGCGGCGATGTTAGCCGCCGTCCACTGGGTATTACCGGTACGCGCAACCGTCAGAGATGGATCGCGGCCGAAGTCCACCACGACGGTCGGGAAGCCTTCGCCGGTAATGGTGACCGTGCCGTTGACCAGCGCCGAGGCCGCCATCCATTCCAGACGACGATTCAAGATATCGATCTGATCGGTCATTTCTGCCGCCAGGTTTGCAGCTTCACGCTCGGCGCCAGACAGCTCGCCGCCAATGCGCTCACCGATCATGCGACGTACCGGCTTGCGAAGATCAGGCGCGCGCTTGTCCTTGATGTAGGCCGGCTTGAATTCGTTGGTCTGGTAGCGGCGTTGCTCGACCAGCTTGCCTTCGACCAGGGGGCTGACGAACGGGGCCATACGGCGCAGGCCGACGTCGACGTCGATCGAGACCTTTTCGGAATCGGCGTAAACGACGTTGGGGAAAAACTTGTCGAGCAGGAATTGCTGCGCGACTTTCAGGTTTGGAACGACCTGAATCAGGGTATTGGTGTCATAAATCAGCACGGCAAAGACTCCGTAGAAAGTTGTCCGCGCCCATAAAAAAACCCCGCCGAAGCGGGGTCTTATGGGACAAAGGAGAGCGTTTAGCTCGGGTCAGCAGCGCTGACGGTGTTCTTGACGAAAATGCCGAAGGCGCGCAGCGAGGCGGTCAGGGATGCCAGACTCCAGGACGGGTCATAGTTCAGATAGTTGCCGTTGAACTCGCCCATCATGTATGCGCCAGCGCCAACCGCGCCGCCGGAGGCATCCGCAGCATCGACCAGGATCGCGCACGGAATTTCACTGCCATCCGCTGCGGTGGCCACCGACAACACATAGCCCGCCGCCGGAACGGTGATCGTGAATTCGTCACCGGGCGCGAAGGCCGTGCCGCCAGCGGTCAGGGTGAAATTGATATTCGCGCTGATATACGGCGTGGCGACGGTGGCATTCGGCAAGGCGCTGCCATCCGGACCGGATACGGTGAAGTTGGTTGCCGAGGTCGCGCGCAGAACATAGACGCCCGGCACCGGCATGCCGCCAGCGCTCAGCGATCCGAGAGTACCGTTACCGGTGTTACCAGCCTTGGCGGTGCTGGTCGGCGTGCCGCTTTGCAGGCCGAGTACCGAGCCACGCGGCAAGGTGCCGGAGGCCAGGGTGATCGGCTGCGTCACCAGCTTCATGTTGCCGGCGATCAGCTGGTCCGGGATGTAGGTCTCGGCATTGATGCCGGGCAGGCAGGAGTTATCCCCGAGGGTGCTTACAGACAGAGACATTTAGGATCTTCCTTTCTGGAAGGTTATGCCTGGCCGCGGCGTTTCGCGTCGGCGGCAATGATCAACTGGGCCGCGTTTTGCGGCCCGGACGGTGCGGCGTCAGCGCCGACATTCGGCGGACGCACAGCAGACATGCGCTCGCGCAGGCCGGAACCCTGACGTGCGGCCGGTGCATCCAGCGCAGCGGCATTCAGCGCAGCGATGGCTTGGGATGCGGTCAGGTTGCTGTCGAAGGCGAAGACACACGCCTGATTGACGCGACCGGCCTTCACGCCAGCGGCAACGATGGCCGCGCAGCGGATGCGTTCACGCTGGCGGGCGCCCTTGGCGCGACCGGCCCGGCTACCTTTTTCCTTGTCGTCGTTGTCGTCTTCTTCAGCGTCGACATCATCTTCTTCGCCTTCGGCACGGCGGGACTCTTCCTCGCGCCGTTCTTCTTCGGCACGGCGAGCATCTTCCTCGCGGCGCTCGTCCTCCGCGCGGCGAGCTTCTTCTTCCTCGCGGTCCTTCTCTTCCATCCGGCGGGCGTATTCGTCGTCGGATTCGCCATCGCGCTGGCGGCGTTCATCATCCTCGCCGCCGTCTTCCATGCGCGGCGAGGTCCCGGACAGGCCGAGGAAATGCGCGAACGGCATCACACGCGCCATCCGCGAGAGTCTGGATTGGGTCATTTGTGGTCTTTCTAAGAGTGGGGTTAGGCCGTCTGCAGCTGCTGAATCAAGGCCCGAAATGCGGCATCGGGGGCCGCCACCTGATCCGCGAGCCCCAGGGCGACACCTCGGTCACCCATATAGGTCGCGGCTTGCGTATCCCGAACCGTGGCGGCCGAGATATTTCGGTTGCGAGCGACTGTTTCGACGAACAGCTCGCCCATCATGTCGATGTCCGCCTGGAAGCGCGCCAGCGCCTCTTCCGACAGCGGTAATTCGGCATGGCCGTCGGCTTTGAAGTCGCCGAAGGTAATGAACGTGACTTTGACGCCAGACGCCGACAATGCCTGGGATAGATCAACGTGCGCGGTAATGACGCCGATACTGCCAACGCCACCAGTTCGCGGGACAACAATCCGGTCAGCAGCGCTGGCGATCGCGTAAGCGGCGCTATAGGCCGATTCATTCAAGATCGACCAGATCGGCTTTCGCCCACGCGCGGCATAGATTGTGTCGACCAGATCGAAGCACCCGGCGACCTCCCCACCAGGGGAGTCGATGTCGAGCACAATCGCCTCGACATTGGGGTCATCGAGCGCGGCAAACAGGTTTTGACGGATACCGTCATAGCCGGTCATGCCGGAGAAGGGGCGCAGTGATCCGAGACGCTGCACAAGCGTCCCCTGAACCTCAATTACGGCGACCGGGCCGGCCATGTCGTAACCGGTGCGAGGGTTCAGCCCCGGCTCGGCAAAGCCATACTCATCGTCCTCCATTGCCAACGGCACCGAACCGCCGCTCAGGCGAACCATTTGGCCGACGCCAAGACGGTCAGCCAGTGCGGCGACAACGATTTCCGCTTTACGCGGATGGATCGCCAGCGGCGTGTTGAAGATTTTTTGCGCGAGGCGCGGCAATACGTGACTCATTCGGCCTCCGGTTCCTTACTGGTGAGATTGGCCGGGACGCCCTCTGCCCATTGCGGCAGGTTGAGCCCCAGTTCCTTGAAGCGATTGACCTCGATCGCGCGCTGCGCCACGACTTCGCGCCAGTCCTGACCGGCCAGCTCGGCCGCCTCTTCCTCGAGCGTGGACAAACCGGCGTCCATACCCAGGATTGCGCCCTGCTTTTCCTTCACCGGATCGGTGTAGCCACGGCCAGGCCCCATCCATTTCGCCCGCGCGTAGGCCGCGCGGAATTCGTAGAAATCCGGCGCGCCAGCCGGCAGCGGCAGATTGTCGACCTCCATCGACTCTTCGAGCACCGCGCAGAAAATCGGCTGGCCAAACCCGGAGGCGAAATCGGTACGTCGGCGATCAAAGGTTTTCCAAGCTTCCAGCATCGCGGCGCGATAACTCGAATAATTGACGTCGGACCAGTTCTGGCTGATTTGCTGTGCGGACATGCCGGTACCGGCCGCAATATTGCGCAGCATGGCGTTTTCGAACTCGGCGAAATTGCTGTTCGGGCGCTCGGCCGCGACGGTGGCGATTTTCTCGCCCGGGAACAGGATCGGCATTCGCACGTCGCCGAGCGAAATCTTGCGCTCCTTGTGGAAATCGAGCCGGTCCTGCTGGTACACACTCAACTGAGATTCTTGGCCACCGCCGATAGCGTCCTCCACCAGACTCGGGTCAAACGGACTTTCGACATAGGCGCCGAAAATTGCGTTGATGATTGCAGCGTCCAGCTCGACGTTGTCGTACTTGATCAACATCTTGAAGCGCTGCAGGACCGGTGCCAGGATGCCAGCGCCACCGCGGTGCTGTCCGGCGCGATCGGCGTCAAAATCGTGAACGACGATCGGGCGCCCCCAGTCGGTTTCGCGCAGGACGCGTTCCCACGTTTGGGCCTTCTCGGCGGCAAACCAGTCGCCGGCATGCGCCTTTCGGATCCAGTACGCTACCGCGGCGCCGTATTCATCAACTTCAACACCACCGCGTAGCGCGGTCTGGTCGAACTGTTGCTGCGGATTGGATAGCCGGTCGGGATCGATCAGCTGCACCGTCGTGGCGTAGCGCGCGCGCCCAACGCCGACGCGCTCCGGCAGCCAGGGCAACATCGCCAGGGCATCACCGTCGATCAGCTTGTGACGAAAGCCCAAGCGCATGATTTGCGGGAACGTCAGCTTGCGCTGCGCATCACAATAGCGACCCGGATCGTGCGCCCAGGAGCGCCAGTTGGCCTCGACCGCCTGACCGAACTCGTCGGCCCATACATGATCGAATGCCTTGATGCCCGTTGCTGCGCGCAGGGCTTGATAATCCGGCTTGGAAACCGGGCGGAAATCTGCACCGATGACATTGTCGAGCGTCCGCGTCACAGCGGCGCTGGCCCAGCCATCATTGCGAACCAGATCACGAACCCGCGACACGATCCGGTCGCGGAACATATTGAGTTCGCCGTCCGGCGACCACAGATAGGGACGCCATTCAGCCATGTGGCCACTGTAGATATCGGCGGCGTCGTATGGCAGATTGCCACCGCCGACCAGCATGGACGCACGGCTCGGCTTGCTCACGATGGGATGGCCATCGGAACCGAGGATTTTGACAGGGGCGTCCATTATCTGAAGTTGAACCTCATGGGCCGGCGCGGGCTCTGAACGATGCCCAGTTGCGCCTGCAGGGTTTGAATAAGCGCCGCCAGCTGCGGCAGATTGGTGCGGGTGTAGGTGACGGATCGCGCCCCATCACCCTGCGTATAGGAGTAGCTCTCCCCTTTCGCCCCGGTGGAAATGTCCAGATAGGCTTGCTGGGCATTGGCCAGGGCTTGCTGCAGGGCAGTCGTCGACATGCCCGCGAGCAGGCTGGTTTTCGGATTGAACAAGGGACGGACTCCCAAAAAATGGAAAGCCCACCGAAGTGGGCTAGGCGAGCAAGGAAGCCCGAGACCGACGAGGCGGAAGCGAGCTGGAAACATCATTGCTTTGGTTGGATGGCGGGGAATCACCCGGGGCCGCAGGGTTGGCCGGCGCAGACGCCGGAAGCGCGAACATATCGCCGGTCGGCGGCTGAACAGCCGACTCGAGCTTTTCCCACATTTTTTCGGTGTAGCGATGCAGGTCCAGCGTCTGGATGGCAAACATCGAATACACCGTGCAGTCCAGCACTTCGTTGCGCCGGCCGGATGGCTTGATCCAGCGGTACTGGTCGCCAGACTGAGTCCGGGCCAATACCCGATACTCGGCGGTCAGTTGCTGGTAGAAGTTAGCCGGGAGTTCATGGCTGAAATGCACCACCCCGGGGCCGGACCCGGTCAGCTGCAAACGACCATGCAAAAGGTCTTTTGCCGTATCGGTGCCGACCATCCACAGCTTGACGCCGCGCTTGATGGTTTTGCCGCGCCAATTCACGTCCTGCACCGAGCTGCGGCCTTTAATCGGCTTGCCCTGCTGGGAGTCGCCTTTGACCGCATGAATCTTGCGGCGCACGCGCTGGCGGCAGAAGTTGTACGCCTGATGCGTGAAGTGACCACCGGTATCGACTGCGGCCGCCTCGATCGTGAGCATGCCGCCGCCGGCGTGCGGGAAAGCGGTCTGCAGATACGCGTCGAGCTTTTCCCATTCCGTTTCATCGGCCGGGTTGGCATGCAGCACGGCATAATCGACCGACCAGGTTTCTTCGCCACGCCCCACCGCCCAGACCACAATTTCGAAACGGTCGGCCTGCACGTCAACACCGGCCACCAACACCAGGCCACCGATCGGCACCACGCGCAGCGGGAACTGCTCGGCGCGCGACTCGAGCGCATCGGAATCGGTTTTTTCGACATCCTCTTCCCAGACAAGGCCCAACGTCGTATTGACGAAGGTCTTCATCTTCGACATGTCGCCGGCCTTGGCCTTTTCGGCCGCCGCCAGGAATTCGCGCACAATGTCAGACCAGGACGCCTGCGGCGAGTACGCCGTCCAGACCAGGAACGCCACATGACCGGGCGTCTTGATCTTCTCGTCATCCCGACCGTAGAAGATCAGCCCGTCTTCGGTCCAGACGCCCGACTTGTCAATCCATCGGCCAGACTCCCAAACCGTCAGGTAATCGGCCTGGTTGAACAGCGCCGCGCAATTACCACACAGATGCGCAACCGTCTCGGGATCGTTGTTGACCCACTTGAAGCCGTGTGACTCACCCTTCCCACCCCATGTCAGCGGGATCCACTCACCACAGTGCGGGCAGCGAATGTGATAGCGCAGAACAACATTGGCCAGGGCGACCCGGTCTTCGATCAGGGAGAAGCCTTTGATCTTGGGCGTGCTCCCTACCACCATCTTGGGGAAAGTCGCGCCTTCGGTCCGCTTCTTCGCCAGAGTGAACGGGTCGCCCTCTTTTTCGACGTCGCGGTCGAATGCGTCGGCCTCATCGAGATAACCGGTATCGATCGAGATCCGGCGATAGTTCTTGGCGGCCTTTCCGCCCTTGGTGTGCAGAAGGGAGTCGACAAACTTCTTCTGCGCGAGGGTATTGTTCTTGTGGCGGGCCAGGTACTGCGGGAAGACCTTGCGCATCACCGTGACATCGCGCAGCGCAGGCTCCAGCTCGGTTTTGACGAATTCGTCCGAGTCGTCGTCGGTCGGTTGCCAGATCGCCTGGTTGCGGCGCTTGTGTTCGGCGCCATAGAGCATGGCCGCCAGAATGATCTTGGTGTAGCCGACGCGCGCCGACTTCATCCAGTCGACCTCGAAAATATCGTCGTTCGAGATGGCGTTCATCACCGCCACCTGATAGGGATACGCCTTCCAGGACTGCTCGACATATGAGGATTCGGCCGAGAGGTAAAAGTGGCTCGCGGCCCACTCAGCCAAGGTCAGCGGATCAGGCGCCCCCAGCGGGGTCAAACCCCGCCGAATTGCCTTCTGAATCTCGCTCCTGTCCATCCAGTTCGCTCCAGTCGAATTCCACCGACGCGGCCAGGTTGCGGGCGGTTGTGATCTCGCGGGTTATAAACTCCAGATCCGGGGTGGTGATCGAGTTCGAATTGCGCTTCAGGTTGATCGGGATTGCTTCAAGGATGCCGGCCACTTGCCGGGCAGCGCCGGCCAGGGCGATTTCGAGAACCCATACCGGCGCCAGCTCACGCCGCAGGCGGGCGTTGATCATGGCGACTTTGTCGGCCTGTTCTTTGGCCAGGCGCGCACGCTCCTGAACCAGATCCAGATCACCGCTTGAAGCGCGGCCTGCGGCTTGCTCGCGCAGATGCGAGCAGTACGCCTGCAGCCAGTCGATCAGATTGGCGCCGGTCGCCAACACGCCACGCGAAATCAGGTCGCTCACTGCCTGCTGGCTGACGCCGATCAGCGAACCGAACTCGGCTTGCGTTCCTTGGCGAGCAAGGCCATTCACAATACAACCCCCTAGGAAAAGTTCTGGGACTAGCGAAAGCCCGCGCGTTTTCTGACCCGCCCTATAGCGATATCAGGGAAGGACCCGCGGCTTATTTGCGGAGGCTGGCGAACTGCAGCTCATGCTCGAGGATCAACGGGAACTTAGAAGCGATCAGCTTCCTGACAGCCTCCTGCACAGCCTGATTCGAGAGGGCCGTTGGAACAGAAGGGCCGAACAGTTCACCAACCGGCAGGCCGGTGCGCGTTCGCACACCATTGCGCATGACCGTCCGGTGCCCCTTGCCAGTGCGTTGAAACACACCGACGTGACCGCTTCGCATCTTGGCAAGGAAGGCATGACGCAACACCTTGCGGCCATTCTTGACCACGACACTGACGCCGCTCTTTGTTTGCTTAGCGCCATAGTCGATCAGAGCGATCGGCTTGCCAGACGACGTCAGGACAGCGGTCAAGCAACTCTTGGTGCTTCGTTGCAGCTTGAAGGTCTTACGAACCGTGGATGCCTTGATGTTGTATCCGGCGCTGCGCACTTCCTTCACCGCCTGGGTGCGCGCCTGCATCATCGTCTTGTTGATGGCGCGCGGCGCGGCCTGCTGGATGACTTGGCGCGAGAACTTCGCCAGTTGGCTGCGGATATCGCCGACGTTCGATTGGATCGACAGGTTAATACCAGCCATGATCAACCTCAGACACGGACGAATTCAGGAATGCGATGACGCGGGATCTCGATGAAATCATCGGGTTGGCCGCTTTCGAGATACTCGAACAGGATCGAGCCGTGCTTGATGGTATGCACCCGCGCCGCTCGGCCGGTGGCCATCAACACATGCTGATCCTGTTTCAGATGCGCGGCATCCAGCACTGCACCTAGCGTGTTCGAGGTGCATGGCTAACTCCAGAAACAAAAAGCCCCGCGCCGGAGAACCGGAACGGGGCGGAACGGGGCGGAATAATTGCCACCCCGAAGGGTGGCCCGGGCGGGAAAACCCACACGGAGGCGACTTGGAAAACAAAAAACCCGAGGGGTTTAGCCTCGGGTTCGTTTGATCTTGACGCAGCTATCGCAAGCGTAGCTGAAATTTACACAAGTGCTACATCGGGTGTCAAGCAGTTTTATCGTTTGCCGCCCTTCCTTGCGCCTGTATGCACGCAACAACACCCATCACACCCACATGCCTGACGCCGGTTTTTGCCTCGGCCAGGGCCTTCTGCAGCTCAACCTGCGCATTATGCACCCAGCGCTGTATGGTCAACCTGTTCACACCCGCCTCAGCGGCATACACACTGGTATGTGAATTCGACCTAGGGCGCCGCGCTGGCGTAGCCACCGCAATTTCACCGCCGATGCGCCCACGGTAAAACCGGTCGATCACCGATTTACTCGACGCACTAACCTTACGACAAAGCAGCACATCGACCAGGCTCATCAGTTCTTCGATCCGGCCATCCACGCCAGAACGGCGGGATGGCTCAGGATGATCCGTACAAGCCGCAGCCATATGAAGATTCAGGGACGAGAGCTGATACCCCAAGCCATTCGATTCACGCCGGTCAACCCACTCGCCCCACTGCCACAACAAATCATCAATTTCTTTAATCACGTTTCGCCTCCGTAATTCCCCTGGAGGCTTCCTAGCCCAGTCATGCCGAGCTTTATTGTTCGCCTATTTTACGCTTGCCGGGCCGAGGCTTCACGCAAAATCTGACGCATCTTACCCAACTCTGACACCTGTACATCACGCGTCTGCAGACGCTTTTCGGTGGTCAACCGCACCAGATCGAATGGGGGCCATTCCCGCCAGTCCAGCACCTCATTCAGCACCTTGCTCCAGCGCTTTTTCGCATCACACCAGGACGTATTGCGCACCTCGAACCACCCGAAACGATCCGCCGCCCAATAAATCGACGGATGGCTCCATTCGTCAGGCAAGCCTGATTGACGCCGATACGCTTGGTGCTGGGCTTCCTTGAAGGCCGATTCGAAATCTTGAACCGGGAGGCACAGCCGCACCAGCGTGGGAATGTCCAACGGTGGCCATTCCATCGTATCGACGGCCACTTCCAGGGCGCGATCGAGCTGCGCCTTACCGATGCCGCGCTTGGCCAGCGCCGCGTCCGCCTCGCGCACCCACAGCCGGACAGCTGCTTCGCTGGAAAGCTCACGCGTCACCTTGCCGCCATACAAGCCGCGCAGGCGCAGCATCGCATATTGTGCTGGCGTGGGGTCCGAAGGCGCCCGAGCGCCGTCCGCAATCCTGCTCACATTGGCATTCATACAACCTCCTGCTGCTGGAACATTTTGTCGAGATAGGACAACACCGGGTCAACCTTCTGCGGCCTTTTCCCCGAGCCGCGCGCCGGCGCGACGGGCAACGATGGCGCAACCAAACTGCCCGACTGAATAATCGCCGAGGCATAGGCGGCGACCGACCCAACCCCCTTGGACCGTGCCACGGCGATGGCCTGGGCGATCTCTTCCGTGCTGACCGTTCGCCGCTCAACGGCCTGCCTGAGCTTTTGCGTGGCGCCGAAGAACGACACGTCAGGGTGGTAGTCCACGCCCAGCTGTTGCTTGAAGACTCGCAGCGTGGCCATCCATTCTGCAGACTCTACCGGCGCATTCCCCACAGGCGTATCCGGAGCGGGATCTTGATCACCCGAAAAAGGCTCGCGCGTGCTCATCACATCACTATCCATAGACATAGATATGTCGCGTTCATCCTCGCCTTCTGTGCGCCGTTCATCACAATCCGAAAACCCGTCAACGCCTTGCCAATATTGGGATTCACCGCTCACACTCGTATTACGTTCATCTGCAACGCTCGTATTACGTTCATATTTTTGACGGACTAATGCACAGGGAAAGGACAGGACCAGTTTTTTACGTTCAGAAGGCAGCGCAGACCGGACAACCAGCCCTGCGCGCACCAGTTCGTCGATCAGGCAATCAACCTGGCGCAACGTGGGTTTCCACGGCTTGTTGTGGCTACCCTGCGGTGGAACGTACTGGCAGTTGCATGCGAGCATGCCGCGACTGATCGCGCCTGCCCCTCTGCCGGCAATTCTGGTCTGACCGTCCATACGGGATCGAAGATGCCGGTAGACGCGCTCGGCATAGACCGAGACCCCGTCCAATAGCTCGATCTCTTCGTCAGAGAAGAGGATTTTCATAACCTTCCTTTAGCCACGAATTTTCGAATCAAGCGCCTGACGGGCCTGATTCAGGGCCGCCTCACGCGGATTACCTTCCGAATTACCTACCATCGCGCCAGATGACCTCAAATGGCGCTCTACATTCCATCGATACCCAGCGCCATAGACGCGCTCCAACCGACACAACTCACGCTTTCGCCAGCAGGCCGGCACCGAGCGAATCCACGCGGCGTCGGCCAACTCGTCACCGCTCTCCTGAACGTGCTCGACCACGCACCGACCCCTCAATGAAGGCGCGGATCGCCTGCAGGCACGCCTGCCCCTGCTCTCGCTTCTCTCTTGGGGGACATCGACGCGCCTGTAGCGCGGCAATCCGCATCCGACGGTACTGAAAATGGCGCGAGAGCATGGCACGGTCCTCCTTCAGGGCCTTACTGGGATGACGCCCCCATCCGGGGTATGCTGTTGTCTCTCACCACAACCAGCAAAAACAGGAGCGTCATGAACGAATCACTTTTCGATATGCTTCACGGCCAACTACTGGCCACACAGGCTGCATTAAGGGCGGTCATCCTCGCGTCGCCCGACCCGATTGAGACGACCGCCCATGTCTCAACCCAACTCGAGAAGCTGATTTCGGCCGCGCTGCCAAGCGAGTCAACGGATGCGCTCCTGCTTGGCGTCGAGCAGGCAAAGAAAGCGATATTGCCAACGAAGCAAGATCAGCTTTCCGCCCGGCAATAACCGAGGACCAGTCCAAGCCTTCACTCATACCCACCTCCGAGGAACCTCCAGCCTCACCAGCTGGAGCCCAACATAAAAAACGCCTAGGGAAAACCCACAGGCAAAAGCGATGTGTCAGGGGAAACGACATCGCCGGAAGAACCTTTTGTCACGCAATCACGCCTCATCATCGAAGAGCCCCTCATTTGCCGGAACTTTGTCCATCAGTTCTCGTTTTGAATGGCTCGGCACCTTCTGGGCGCGCAGCACCGGGACGCGGCACGAGGCGCTAAGCAAGGTCGGGCGAAAAACCACAAGAGCGGCGGGGAATGGCGCTTTTTGCGCGGCGCCAATGAACTGAAGGCGGCGGTCAAGCACACGGATTTCATCGGAATGCATTGCGAACCGATGCCACCACCGGGTATCGGTTCTCGCCGGCACCAGGCAGACGACCGTCGAGCCGAGATAGGAGGATTCGAACGCCTTCTCCATCCAGAATTTGATGCAATGGCCAAAAGGTGGATTCATCCACGCAATTTCATTGCTCCAGTTTTGCTGCAGGCCGTTTTCAGCCTTCGTGTAATAGCGCGTGCATTTCGCGTTTTCCGAGGTGGCGCAGACGTCGACCGTGAAGTGGAACTCGGCGTCCAGCTGGTCGAACAACGGCTGGGGTGTAGGCCACTCGTCTGTGTCAGAGCTGAAATGCACATTCGCATCAGCCATGAATCTGCTCCGCAAGCCCCATCAGGCGCCGCACCATCGTGTGAATGGTCTGCAGCACGTCGGCCTTTTTCAGCTCGCAACGCGCCAGCCATTGCCGGATATCCGCGTCGGAGTCACTGCCGTGCTGCATGCAATACAAGCAGTGCAACAAGACATCGTCAGCGGTCGAGAGCGATTCAGGCCGGCGCACCAGGTCGAGGCCGAATTCGTCGGCCATCGTTTTCAGCACCCGGGTGTCACCGGTGACCAGCATCAGCCGGAGCAGCTCCGACGGCGAGAATTGCGCGCCATCGTCATGAGGCTGAATCTTTCGCCGGAACGTGTTCGGGTTCACATCAGCCAACTCGGCGAGGCGCATTTGCGTCCCGCCGCGCTGAGTGTATGCATCAGCCATGTCTTTGATTGCCAACTGCAATCTGATCGTCATTTACGAATCCACCAAAAAATGATCATTTTCAGTTTGTTACGGGTAACCGATACTGGTTTCAACGATGAATCAGCAGTCGGGTTGTCCCTCTCCCTTCGTTGCAGTCAGGAGAGCGTTCATATCAAGCCGATTTCGACTAGCACTAACGAGCCTTTGGGCCAACTTTCTGGAGGGCCAGCGATGACAAACAGCCAACTGCTTGAAGTAGCGAATGTTCGTCCCGGCTTCGGTAGCAACTGCCTCGGCCTCGGCAACGCCATAGCGTTTAAGAAAGTCGGAAGCGTTCATGGCGCAAACATAGCATTTTGCTATGATTACTGCAAGCCCGCCGAAAATGACCATAGCGAAACACTCATTCCAAGCAATCGCATTTTGCTTTCCAATGGATACATGGAAATCAAAGAGACACGCCGCCAGAACCTCTTGAGGCTGATCGATCGGGTACCAACAAAGACGATTGAAGAGCTGGCAGAGAAAGTTGACACAGCCCCAAACTACCTATCCGAAATCAAAAACAAGGTTCGGAATATGGGAACGCGGCTTGCGCGCAAGATGGAGAAAAATTTCGCCCTCGAAACGGGCTGGATGGATCTACCCCATCCAGAAGAGGACGAGGCAAATCAGTTTTACATCAAAGCAGCATCGCTGGAAGAACTGGCCCAACAACTAAAAGCCAAAGGCCAAGATCAGGTAATGGAAATCATCAGGCTACTTGCAAGCAACGACATTCCGACAAAACAATAACGCAACATCCTGACCAAACCCGCCGAACTGGCGGGTTTTTCATATTCTGGCTTGCCCCCAGTCAAAGACATCCACGTTACCACTAATCGGGTAAATCCAAACCACCAACCGGGTACGACTTCAAGGCATCATTCCTTGATGAGTACGTATGGGCTAAGAATCAAAAAATCACGCATCGCCAAGGGCTGGAGCCAGGAAGACCTAGCTGCCCACGCCGGCGTTTCGCAATCCACCGTATCAGCCATCGAGACTGGCGAACGAGAAGCAAACGAAACACCCTTTCTCCTTGGCAAAACCCTCGGAAAACGTCCAGAATGGCTCGTAACTGGCAAAGGCCCCGAGGATCAAGCAGAAATGCCGGATGTAGCCAAGACATATTACGTAGTGGCGGAATCACCAGAAGAACTAGCGGAAAAATTGCTAGCCAAAGGGGATGATCATGTCATTCATCTTCTTGCCCTTGTCATGGAACTCAAAAACAAAAAAAGCCCAAAATAGGCTCACTTTTTCGAGAACAGTTCTCGCAGTTTCTCCAGCAACTCGCCAACGGCACCAGTCGCCAAGATTTCAACACTCCCATCCTCATTCGCTCTCAGGACTAACTGCGCACGCGGCGCCGCACCGCTTTCCACCTCGACAGCATCCAACATTTGCATCTCGTCTTAACTGTTGTTCACATTCGGGAAATGTTACTACCCATTGTGACAGTAGGCATAGTGGCACTTCTGACAATTACGATTCAAGCAAAATGACGCGCTCTGACAGGCTATCATCATTGAAATGGGGCCATTATACGCATCACGAGATGCGCCGGAGTCCGAGCATTAAAGCGTTTTTTCAATCGGTTAATGTATTTCTGCACACTACTCCCAGATAGTCCCATTGCATCTGCGGCTTCTTTTTCCGTCAGACCATCCAGAGCAATCAACCTAATCAATTCCGCCTCACGAGCTGTCAGTTGTGACAATTGCGTGTCAGAAGTTAGTAATTTATGCGCCACATCAACCATGCCATCGAGGATCCCTTCGAACACATGGCGCGCCACGCTCGAACGCTCAATATCAGCCCCCTGGGCAGACAAAACGATCCTGACGTCGCCACGGTCGGCAATGAACGTCAGCCCTCGATCCCAGCCTTCGGCTTGACACGCAGCCAAAAACGCTCGGAGTTTTTTACTACCACGCCTTGCAGACGACAGCGCCTCCGACCAAACAATCGGGACACCAACCGCCTGCTGCATCACAGGGTCAACCTCGGCCCACCCCTCTTGCCGATATCGCGCAATCCACTCCTCAGACCATCCCAAGTTGATGGCATCAATGTTTCGCCCCTGGCGGTCGAAGAGCGCCAAAATCAGAGGCGCATTGCCAATAAACACCTTTACCGATCTCAAGAAAGCCTCGAGATCGTCACGCACGCTAAGCTGAATAAGCGCCCGCTGAAATACAATCATTTCGTAGGCCACCCTAGCAGGGAGCGTATCCAGCAGCTCATGCGAGTTAAGTCCTTTCATACGGCCTCGAATTCTTACCTGTTAATCCATTCCACGAATCGCGCCAGCACTTTATAGGCAAATGCAGCCGACCAGACCAGCCATTTGCGCTATAGCAACAATTTTTCCGAACAAACATCGAGGTCGGCACACGCGATTTGCTATGACATCGCACACATAAGCCAAGCATAGAACAAATTTCTAAGCATTTTGCTATTGCTACAAACTAAGCATTTTGCTATGTTTGCATCCGTGACACCAAACGGTGTCTCCCCGCCGGCACCGGAAAGCGGCTGCGAACGCGAAGAGCGAACGCACCACGAATAGCAAGGGTCGGCCTAGCGGACGAAGGGCGGAGAGCCCGGACGCGGGGGTCAGCGAAGCGCGCTACTGCGGCGCGCTCCGTCGGCTACACGCCGACGTGCCTGCCGGGATGAGCCCGGACGCATTCACCAGGAGCTGATTCGATCTTTAATTGCCGCTTCTCACGAGGCGGCACATGTAGCGGGCGGCGTGGAAGGACACGCACCGAGAACCGAATAAGGTAGCTGGATGTGTTCGGGATTCGCAACCGGTCGCACCGGGGTGCCGCAACTTAGCTAGCCGGTATCAAGCCCGGCCCCGCTACATGTGATCAACAAGGAGGCACCATGGGATACGTCCTGATCATCTGGCTGCACGCCGGGATAATGAGCCACAACGATGACGTGGCAATCACCAGTGTCCGGTTCAATACCGCACAAGCCTGCGAAGCTGCGGGAAAAACAATTGAAAATCAGGCCACGAATACCGTGCAGAAAGTCCATCATATCTGCATCAAGGACTGAATGTATTCACCTACGGGTAAATCTTCCTGCTGTGCCACGAAGACCTCGGGACGGGCCCCGAGCCGCTCTGCGGTACCTTCCGGGTCAAGTGCTGAGACCTGCGAGCCCGAACAGCACTACAGCAGTCTGCAGCCCTCCCTCGGGTAGCCTGATGCAGACCGGGTTTACACCCGAAAGCACAGTGCTTGATGTGTTCGACACACAAATTAATGTGCTTTCGGGTGGATTCCCCACCACCGCCGCCAGCCGGATGCTGGCAGTTGTACCGATGCTTCTAATCCCTCAGCGCAGCGCCGCCGGGAGGCGCCCGCCCACAGCGCGCCGGAAGGTGTAACCGGTAGCACCCGAGCCAAACCGTGAAAGACGTTAAATTTTTCCTGCTCGCTTATGCGGGCGCACTTTTCCTTTTGGCGGTCGTCCTGATAGCTGACGCCGCCATTCGATCCCTAGGATGGTAGCCATGCAACAAGCAATTTCCCACCGCGTTATCTGCGCACAAATGATCGCAGGCCGCGAGGCGCAACTTTACGCGGCCGCCAAGCCCACCCTGGACCCAGTCGTCGCCGACAAGCTGCGCACTGTCCGCGCCCGGATCGAAGACCGGGCCGAGCGGCTTTATTTCCGTCAGGACACCTGCGACGCCTACGACCTCGGCTAGTCCGGGGCGTTTTTTTAACCTGAAAATTAACCTTAAATTAAGGTGAATTCACTTTAATTCATACGAAATTAACCGTAATTAAGGCCAGCCATGAACCTAGACGACTTCATGGCCGCGAACCCTCCCCCCAAGAAAGCATCACCGCTCAAGCAGCACAAAGATGCACTGTGCCAGCTTCGCCGCGCGGGCTACACCGGCAAGCAGATCAGAGAGTACCTCCTGCAAAACGGGATCGACGTGAGCGAGCCCCGGATCTGCCAGTTCTTTAGCGAGCTGGGCATGCGCAAGAACACGACCACAAGCGACTCAGCGTCACCCACGCCGGTACCGAAACAGGAGACTCGCCGCCATGCGCCGAAACCAATCCCAACGCCAACGCCTTCACCGGCGCCTGGCGATGATGTATCGCCAACGCAAATGGCCGAATACGCCGAGCTTGCTCGGCTTGGCCGCAAATCAACCCAATGAGAAGGAATCCGTCATGACACAGAAAAAAATCGCAGTCACCAACTTCAGCGGGAACACCGGCAAGTCGATGCTCAGCAAGCATGTGATTTTGCCGCGGCTGACCAACGCCACGCTGTTGAATATCGAATCGCTCAACGATGGCATCGCCGGCGGCGAGCGCCTCCGCGGCGAACAGTTCGGCCTGATTCAAGATCGCGTACTGGACGGCGGCAACATCGTCCTCGACGTCGGCGCTAGCAACGTTGAAGCGTTCATCGAAGCGATGGCCGAGTATGACGGCTCGCACGAAGACATCGACGTTTTCGTGATCCCGGTGGTGCCGGAGACCAAACAACAGATTGACACCATCGCAACCATCAAGGCGCTCTCGGGAATGGGCGTACCGGCCAACAAAATCTGCGTCATACCCAACCGAGTGCCGAAGCGCACCACAGTGCGCGACGCTTTCCCAGCCATCTTCGGATTCCACATCCAGTCAGGCCAAGCATTCCGTCTTGATGAAGCCGCTGCAATCCCGGACTCGGAAGTATTCGATCTGCTCAAGCTGCTCGACGAATCCCTTGTCGACATGGCCACCGACCCGACCGATTACAAAGCCGAACTGGCCAGCGCATCCAGCGAACACGAAGCGCTGTTCATCAAGAGCAAGATCAAAGCCCAGCGCCTGGCGCGCCCGCTCGGCACCACCCTCGACAAGGTATTCGACTTCATCACCGCCGCCTGAGCGATTTCCTCAAGCCGCCGCCGGCGGCTTCGGGAAGTTATCAGCCAAGGAACGGAACATGAAAAACCTCATTCTGATCGGGCTGGCCGGCCCGATGAAATCCGGCAAAGACACGGTTGCAGACTACCTCGTCCAGACCAATCCACAGGCATCGAAAATCGGTTTCGCCGACACCATCCGCGAGGAAGTTGTTTCGGCGTTCAGGCTCGAAAACGATCTTTGCCTGACCATTCAGGATGAAAAGGACCTACCCAACGCATCGCTGGCCCTGAAATACTGCCTCGATGGCGATTTCGTAAATTTCCTGATCGCGCGATACGAGCCACTCGACTGCACCATTGGTCCGACTATTCCCCGGACACCACGCTGGATTCAGCAGCAATGGGGCGACTACCAGCGCGCCACCAAAGGGTGGGATTACTTCATTGAATCCGTCCGCAGCAAAGTTATGCGCCAGGCCACCAGGCACGCCGCATTCCATACGCTGGTGGTGGTATCCGGACTACGTTTTGCCGCCTCTGCTCCCAACCCGATGGCCGAAGCCGAATTGATTCGCAGCATGGGCGGAGAGGTTTGGCACATTCAGCGACCGGGTTTCAGCCACCACCCAACCCACACCACTGAAATCCCCCTGCCCATTGAAAATGGCGACAGGGTTATTCTCAACGATAGCGACCTCAATGAACTGCACTTCGCCGCAGCTGACTTGCTATGCGAATTATTCGTAAGCAAACACCAAGCGGAAGAATCGTGGGGTTAACGCGCACCCGAGCCATTAATTAACAACGCAGCACGTCACGCAAACGCACCCGCCCTGAGCGGGATTTTTTACGCCCATAGGTATCCATCATGATCAAGATTCAAGACGTAGCAGCCAGCGAGCTGCCGAAATCCATCGGTGAAGCGTTCCAAGGCGGCTTTCTTGGCCGCCGCTACAAAGCGGATGGCGAAGAATACGCCGTCATCGTTTCCGGCAAGGAAGGACGCCTGCGCGGGACGTGGGGCGAGTTTAGCCAGGACGTTACCGGCGCACGCAGCTGCATTGACGGCGCCGCAAACACCGAAGCAATGGCCGAGGCCGGCAGCGCGATCGCCAAGGAAGTCCGCGCGCTGCGCAGCGGAGGGTTCGACGACTGGCACATCCCCGCCCGCGACCAGTTGGAAATGATCTACCGCGACTTCAAGCCGACCACCGACGAGAACTATTGCACCTACCGCGACGGCGATAACCCGACGACGGGCGAATACCCCTACACGCCTGACAGCCCCACGCAGACCACTATCGCCGCATTCCAGGAAGGCGGGGAGCACGCTTTAGAACCCGGCTGCTACATGTCCAGCACGCAGTACAGCCCTGGCTACGCATACGTACAGTACTTCGTTGATGGCACCACTAGCAACCTCTACAAGGGCTACGAGGTGCGCGCGCTGGCCGTCCGCACGATTCACATCGTCCATTAAGTCATTTGTCAATTTAACCCGGCGCCAGCCGGGTTTCGCTTTTTTTTGGAGCAGATAATGGGATCGAAAATTGAGCTATCCATCCAGAACTTGACCATCAATTTTGCGCCAGTCGGCGCAAGCGCCGGCGAACCTCGGCAAGGCCAAGCAGCTGTATTTGCATCGCACCTGGGATGCGCTCCGCTCCCTGGCGAACTCTGGCAGGGGCAAGGCGGCAGAAATGCCGGGCTTATCATCCCGAGCGACGGTTCCAGACCGTATTACGTGATCGCCGCCGAGCACCCCGATGGCCAGATCGCGGAAATCGCTTGGGGCGGCTACGGTAAAGACGAACCGGGAGCGAGAAGCCACTGGGACGGCATGGCCAACACGATAGCCCTGGTCGAGTCCGAACACGACCATCCGGCAGCAGAGTGGGCCAAAGGCCTCACCCTTGACGGCCACAGCGACTTCTATCTTCCCGCCCGGCGCGAACTGGCGCTCGTCGAAATCTGCATGGCCGACCGGTTTCCGAAAGGCTGGCACCTCACCAGCACGCAGTACAGCCCTCTCAGCGCATACGGACAGACCTTCGGTGATGGCTACACTATCACCATCTTCAAGGACTACGAGGTGCGCGCGCTGGCCGTCCGCAGATTGTTCATTTAGTCATTCACCCATTTAAGCGCGGGCTTGCCCGCGCAGGTTTTTTTCATGGCACTACATTCCAGCCTACCCATCTACAGGGACGTTTATGCCCTGACCGTGCTCGTCGCCAATCTTGTCAGCAACATTCCACGGAAGCACAAACGCCGCGGCGACAAACTTGACGACGAGTGCTCCGAGCTGATGGTTCTCGTTTTTCGCGCTAACGTCGCGCGCAACAAAGTGCCGTATCTGAGCGAACTGGTTGAGCGAGTCGAATCGCTGAATTTCATGTTCAGGCTCTGCTGTGATCTGAAAATCATCAGCGAGCGGCAGTACGCCCAGGGCGTCGCGCTTCTCGGCGGCATAGGGCGACAAGCCAACGGCTGGAAAAAGAGCGCTTCCGCATCGCCAGCCGCATGACCGTCAAGGCCGTCATGCCAGTGCGATTTTGAATCTGGTCGTGCCGCTGACCCACAAGGTCACCGATATGCGCTCTAGGGGTACCGCCGGTAAAGCCGGGCAGGCCTGGCGCAGTTTCCCCACCGTTCGTTTCGACATCGATGGGGCGACGTAGCAAGCACGAATTGACGCAGTACAGCCCTAACAACGCATACGAACAGAACTTCGATGATGGCAACACTAACAACATCAACAAGGACAACGAGGTGCGCGCGCTGGCCGTCCGCAGATTCAGCAATGCCAGCATTCACGGATCTGGTCGAGGCTTACTTCGATTGCAGGCGCGCCAAGCGAAACAGCCGCAGCGCACTGGCATTCGAGATCGACCTCGAGCAGAACCTGCTGGATCTCTACGACGAACTGATCGAGGACCGCTATCTACCGGGCCGCTCGATCTGTTTCGTCATTACCCGACCAAAGCCCCGGGAGGTTTGGGCGGCGGAATTCCGGGATCGAATCGTGCACCACCTGCTTTACAACCGCGTTTCGGATCGCTTTCACCGTGCGTTCATCGCCGACAGCTGCGCTTGCATTCCAGAGCGAGGGACGCTCTACGCGGCGAAACGGCTCGAGCATCACATTCGATCAATCACACAGAACTGGAGCCGCCAGGCGTTCTATCTAAAGTGTGACTTATCGAATTTTTTCGTGTCGATCGACAAGCACGTTTTGCTCGAACAACTGTCGAGAAAAATCACCGAACCGTGGTGGATGGCGCTGGCCCGCCTGATATTAATGCACGACCCGCGCAAGAATTTTGAGCTGCGCGGCAGCGCAGATCTACTGGCCAGCGTGCCGCCGCATAAGCGGTTACTCAACACCGACGAACGGCACGGGCTACCGATCGGCAATCTCAGCAGCCAGTTCTTCGCCAACGTCCTACTGAACGACCTTGATCAGTTTGTAAAACACCGATTGCGCGTTCCTTATGTCCGATACGTCGACGACTTCGTGTTACTGCACGAATCGCCGCAATGGCTACACCAGGCGCGCCTGCAGATAGAAGACTTTCTAGCCAATCGGCTGCATTTGCAATTGAACCCTCGCAAGACATTCATTCAGCCCATAGCGCGCGGTGTCGACATGGTCGGCCAGGCCATCAAGCCGTGGCGCAGAGAAACCAGGCGCCGCAGTTACCGCCAGGCAATCCGCAGAACGGTCGACGCCGCGGCGGAAGACCTGTTTGAAACAGCCAACTCGTATTTCGGCCTGCTTGGACAGGCGTCCGCCAGCCATCACGACCGCTGCCGGCTAGCGAATGCGTTACGCCGGCGCGGGCAGTCGATCAGCATAGACATCAAGAAGACCTACCGGAGAAGACAGTGAACCGCAGAGACCCCAAGAAATACCCCGAACCCGGGGACGCGTTCAGGAAGTTTGGATGCACCCGCCATGTAACTCAGGTAGAAGCAAAGCATAGCGGCGCTATCATCGCAGTTCACTACAGGGCAGGCGGTCCCGGCATCACCGAAACCAAGGCCCGCATCAGTGCGTGGCGGAGCTGGGCAAACCTTGATTGCGAAATCCTTCAAACCAGCGAATGCACCTCCCAAATCAACATCCGCAACCAGACGAAGCCGCCCACCCAGGCGGCTTTTTCATTGGAGAACGACATGGACAAACCCACAGAAACACACCACTGCGGTCAGGCACTCGTTGCCGGAGCCGACGTACAGGAAGACCACGCCGAGATTCACACCCAACTTCCGGCCGAATGCTGGAGCGTTGACGACGAATTTTTCAGATACCACACCCTGGGCGATCTCATCGACAGCGAAGACATCGAAATTGGACAAGCCGTTTATCGCGGTCACGTCAATCACGTCGATCCGATTAGCCTCATTGACGCCGACGACATCATAGAAATGCTTGGCGAGCGGGCGTACGACACCGCCGGTGAAGCTGCGGAAGACTACCCAGAAGTCAATGATGAAGCGGTAACCGAGCTTAACACCCTGCTGGCGGCATGGGTCACAAAGCACTGCCAGCCATCATTCTTCACCGTCACCGACGTGCAGACCTACGTCGTCACTGAGGATGATCTAGCATGAACAAACCCAGCTTCAGCTCACCGAGCAAGAAATCCATTGTTGCCACCGTCCCCTGCAACGGCTGTAGCCTCTGCTGCACAAAGGGATCCATTCTCCTGCATCCCGAACTGGGCGACGACCCCAGCCAGTATCAGACAGAAACTCATCCAAACTTCCCCGGCCGCGCCGTCATCGCCCACAAACCGACCGGCGAATGCATCTACCTCAACGATACCGGCTGCTCGATCCACGACCGGGCACCGGCGCACTGCAGAGAGTTCGACTGCCGCAAGATCGAGACCGCGATCGGCTTCACGGCCACGCGCAAGCTGGTTAAAAAAGGGCTGCTGTCGCAACTGATGGTCATCAAGGGTAGGCAACTTCGCACAAATACAGAAAAGGAAGCCACTCCATGAAATTCCACCTAGACAAAGGAGCGCTACTTGGGGGCGCCATCTCAGAGATAATTGCCAGCTACCCAGCAACCGACAGACAGCAACGACTTTCCTTTTTTACAGGGCTTCTTTCCCACCTCGCGGGCCAAGCAGCGGCTGAATTCGGAGCGGATGAAACAATTCAGCTACTCAAAATAGTAGAGGCCGTTGTCAGAAGCGCGCAGGACAAGGGCCACTTTTCGGCGAGCCCACTATTTCCCGAACAAAACCGCGAAGCGATCCGAGATGATGCGCTCGATGCGAAAGTCCACATGATTCGCGCCCACCTCTCCATCACCGCCGAACGCGCAGCGCGAGAAGTCATTAGAAAAGCGATGGAGGAACAATGATTGACCGCATTGTATACGTGGAAATCTCCGAACCTCCCACTTTCCCAGTACCGAGACCAACCTGCTACGCACTCTTTAACCCAACACCAGAACAAGTAGCTAAATGCGCCGAACAGCACCCAGAAGAGTTCATTGCCACTTTTCTTACCGACGCAGAAAAACTCGATATCGACTGGATAAGCGCGCTCCCCATCTCCCCCTACATCCTACTCCCAGTCTGGATAGGCCGAGTTCAGTCACCTGACGCGGTCGCAATCCAATGCATCTGGAACTGGGGAATGGAATATCACCCCGCCAACCCAATGGAGCCAAAGGCATGAACCGAGCACAGCGCCGCCAAGTAGCACACTCAAAACCCATCGCACCGCCGCGCCGGCGGCGCATCTTCGGCCTGACCCGGCCGACGCTCGACGAGGTCCGCGTCTGCTTCGCGGAAATCGACCACATTTTCGAACTGTTGCGCGCTGGCGAGATCGATCTGCACGGCGACGTCCCGGCATTCCGCGCCGGCGAGACCGGTGAATGGTTCCAACTGGCACCAGCCTTGCATTGCTGGAGTGACCTATGGGACAAGCTGGCCACCCATTACCACATCCCGATCAACACCACCTCGGTTCGGCGCCTGGTAGACCAACTACACGCCGGCGAAATGGTCACAGAGACAGAGGTCAGACAAGCCTGGGCGACCATCAACATAGCCCGAGACGCGTACCGCCAGATGGACGTTTATGAGGTCAAGAGCTTCGTGCGGACCATCATGATAAAAGACCGGCTCGACGCGGCCGGCCTGACAGGAGCACTTCAATGAGCAGCCTTTTCACCAAAGCCGCGCAGCATATTACCGCGCAATGCCAATTCCGGCTCGACGCATTATCCCGCAGCGCGCCGTGCATCGATCGCATGGAACGTCTGATCGACAAGCTAAGCCGCCAGGGCATCGACGCCAAGGGTGCGATCAATGTCAAAACCGGAAACCCTGAGCTGGTAATTCACGGCGACGAGACAACTCTGCGCAACGCGATCGAGGACACTGGCCATATCGTTGGCAGATCCGGCGTACCCGACACATGGATCATTGCCCCGCCTCGCGAGACGCGAGAGTACGCGATTTCGTTCATCGCCTGGATCAATCGATCCCCGGCCAATTAAGCAAAACACACCCCAAAAAGCCGCCATCAAGGCGGCATTTGTTTTTCAGGGAGTGAAAAACAGCATGATCAAATACGTCACCATCCCGAAAGCGGCCGAGCTGACGGGCTACAGTGAGAAGGCGATCCGGCATAAAATCGACAGCGGCATGTGGCCGGAAGGCAATATTGTCCGCCGCGCGCCGGATCATCGCATCCTTATCGACATGGAGGCTTACGAGAAATGGGTAGAGGGCCAGCTACATCGTTACGTGGCGTAGAGGCCCGTGAGAGTGCCATCAGGATCAAATTCATGCACCAGGGGACCTGGCGAAGGGAGACGTTAAAACTTCCCCCTACGCCAGCCAACCTGAAATACGCAGCCAAGCTGCGTGAAGAAATCCTATGGAAAATTCAACTCGGGCAGTTTTCATACGCCGAGTATTTCCCCGACAGCAAAAATGCACAGGAGGTCGGGGAGTCCCCGACCTTCGGTAAGCTGGCGGAGAAATGGCTCGGAACCATACAGGTGGAAACTTCCACCAGAAAGGATTACGTCAAACGACTCAACCGATACGTCCTTCCCACCCTCAAAGACAGGAGGATCAAGGACATTCTCTATTCTGACCTAGCTGAGTTACTCAACGGGTTTAAATGGGGAAGCATGAAAACCCGGAACAACACCGCCACCGTGATTCGCCAAGTATTCAATATGGCGTTTCTTGATGGCCTGATCGAGTTCAATCCAGCGAGCCGGATCAGGAACGCCAAGGTACAGAAAGAGCCGCCAGACCCGTTCACACTCGAGGAAGTGAACCTCCTAATCGACTGCATGCTCAAGGAAGATCCTGAGTATGCAAACTATTTCGAGTTCGCCTTTTTTACGGGCCTACGCACATCCGAACTTCTAGCCGTGCGATGGGAGGACATTGACTGGAATCTGGCCGTTATCCGGGTTTGCCGTGCAAAAGTAGAGAACGAGGTCAAATCAACCAAGACCGCCTCGGTTCGGGACGTTGAACTCAACAGCCGCGCATTGGCTGCACTGGGTCGGCAAAAGAAAATCTCCCTGCTGGCAGGCAAGGAAATTTTTATTAACCCGAACACTGGCGAAGCAATCGGAAAGGACAACATTGTCCGCGCACCTTGGACGAGAGCACTTCGCAAGAGTGGCATCCGGTACCGCAACCCATACCAAACGCGGCACACCTTTGCCACACTTAACTTGATGGCCGGAGCCAATCCAATGTGGGTCAGTCGCCAGATGGGGCATACCACAATGAAAATGCTACTGGAAGTTTATAGCCGGTGGATTGACTCTGCAGACCGAGGAAGAGAAAGGGGGAAAATCGAGGCGCTACTGGGCGGAAATAGCCCATCCGCAGCCCAAACAAAAAAATCAGCCACCTAAGTGGCTGATTTTTATAGTGAATTCTGGCGGAGAGAGGGGGATTCGAACCCCCGTCAGGGTATTACCCTGAACACGCTTTCCAGGCGTGCGACTTAAACCACTCATCCATCTCTCCAGATTATCGCTTCTGCGCGGTATATTTCGCCGTCAGAGGCTGCGCAGTATATAAGGCCTTACCGTTCTTGGCAAGCCCTTCGCCACAAGGGAACGTGGGCGGGCGTGACAGCCATGTTCAAGACCATCGCGGCATCTTCAGGTAGAATCGATGAATCCGTCTTCTTACACCCAGTTAAAGACAATGCGTATTGCGCTCGCTCAGTTCAATCCGGTAGTCGGCGATATCACCGGCAATACCGACAAGATTCTCGACCTGGCCCGCCAAGCCATCGCCCTGGGCGCCGACGTGCTCGTCACGCCGGAACTCGCGCTGACCGGCTATAGCCCCGAAGATCTGCTCCTGCGCGATCATTTTTATCGCGAGTGTCAGAAAGGGCTCGGACGCCTGCTCGATCTCGACGGCATCACGCTGGTGGTCGGCCATCCGCTCAAACAGGGCGACGAACGTTTCAACGTCGCCACGGTACTGCGCGACGGCAACCGGCTCGGCACCTACTACAAGATGCTGCTGCCCAATAATGAAGTTTTCGACGAATGCCGTTACTTCACCCCCGGCGCATCGCCGTTCGTCTTTGAACAGAATGGCGTCAAGGTCGGCGTGCTGATCTGCGAAGACATCTGGGATGTCGACCCGGCCGCCGCAGCCGCCGAGGCCGGCGCCGAAGTGGCCGTGGTGTTGAACGCCTCGCCGTTCCACCGCAACAAGATCGAGACCCGCCACGAAGTGGTGCGTTTCCGTGTCGAGGAAAGCGGCCTGCCGGTCGCCTACGTCAACCTGGTCGGCGGCCAGGACGAGTTGGTCTTCGACGGGGCTTCGTTCGCCATCGGCCGCGACGGCACACTGGCCGCCCAGGCTCCGGCCTGCGAAGAAGCGCTGCTGATGGTCGACTTCGACGGCAATGACTTCGTCCGGGGCGAAATCGCGCCCCAGCCTGATCCGCTCGAAAGCGTCTATCGCGCGCTGGTGCTCGGCGTACGCGACTACATCGGCAAAAACCGTTTCCCCGGTGTATTGCTTGGTCTCTCCGGCGGCATCGACTCGGCATTGACGCTGGCCATCGCCTGCGACGCGCTCGGTGCGGACAAGGTACATGCCGTGATGATGCCGTCGCGCTACACCGCCGACATCAGCGTCACCGATTCGCGTGCCATGGTGCAGACGCTCGGGGTGAAATACGACGAAATCGAAATCTGGCCGATGTATCAGAGCTTCATGTCGGCCTTGTCTCCCTGCTTTGAAGGCATGAAGGAAGACACCACAGAGGAAAATCTCCAGGCGCGCATCCGCGGCACCCTGCTGATGGCATTGTCCAACAAGAGCGGCAAACTGGTCCTCACAACCGGCAACAAGTCGGAAATGACTACCGGCTATTGCACGCTCTACGGTGACATGGCGGGAGGCTTCGCAGTATTGAAGGATGTCGCCAAGACCCTGGTCTATCAATTGGCCGCCTGGCGCAACCGCGACGGCATCGTCATCCCCGAACGCATCATCACCCGTCCGCCGTCCGCCGAGCTGCGGCCGGACCAGAAAGATCAGGACAGCCTGCCGCCGTACGAAGTGCTCGATGCGATCATGGCGCGCTATATGGAAGGCAATCAGTCTGCCGCCGAGATCATCGCCGCCGGTTTTGCCGCCGCCGATGTCGAGCGGGTGGTACGACTGCTCAAGATCAACGAATACAAACGACGTCAGGCACCGGTCGGGCCGCGCATTACCCATCGCAGTTTCGGCAAGGACTGGCGCTACCCCATCACCAACCGATTCAGTTGACATGAACATTCAAAAAATACTGACCACCACCGGCGCCCTGCTGCTTGCCGGCAGCCTGCAGGCAGCGGCCATTCCGCAGCTGAAGGCCTTCATCGCCAGCAGCAATACGCTGAGCGCCGACTTCCAGCAGGTCGTGACGAGCAAGAACAAGCGCAGCGACGCGTCGGGCACGCTGTCGATCGCCAGGCCCGGCCGTTTCCTGTGGGTCTACAACAAGCCCTACGACCAGGTCATCGACGGTGATGGCAAGCGGCTGTGGATCTACGACAAGGAACTTGCCCAGGTCACAACCCGGCCGCTGAACGCAGCGCTCGGTTCGAGCCCGGCGGCGCTGCTGGCGGGCAGCAATGCCATCGAGCGCGACTACGTCCTGAAGGAGGCCGGCAGCAGCGGTGGGCTCGACTGGCTGACCGCCACGCCACGCAAGGATGAAAACACCTTCAAGTCGATCCGGATGGGCTTTCGGGCCAATGTGCTGCAGGTCATGGAGCTTGCCGACACCTTCGGCAATATCACGCGCATCACCTTCGCCAACTTGAAGAAAAATCCGACACTGCCGGCAAATCTGTTCCATTTCACCCCGCCCAAGGGCGTGGATGTGATTACCGACCAATAACGCCATGCCCGACCTGTTCGCCTCCGAACCCGCCAAACCGCTCGCCGAGGCCCTGCGCCCGGCGCAGCTCAAGGACGTCATCGGTCAGCAGCATCTGATCGGCCCGGGCAAGCCGCTCGCGGTCGCCATCGAGACCGGTACGCCGCACTCGATGATCCTCTGGGGGCCGCCGGGCGTCGGCAAGACCACGCTTGCGCGCATTCTGGCCAACAGTTTCGATGCCGAATTCATTCCGGTATCGGCGGTACTGGCTGGCGTGAAGGAAATCCGCGAGGCCGTCGAACGGGCGCGCTCGGTTCTCGCCCAGTATGGGCGACGCACCATCCTGTTCGTCGACGAGGTGCACCGTTTCAACAAAAGCCAGCAAGACGCCTTTCTGCCCTATGTGGAATCCGGCCTGCTGACCTTCATTGGCGCCACCACCGAAAACCCATCCTTCGAGGTCAACTCCGCGCTGCTGTCGCGCGCCCAGGTCTATATCCTCACCCCCTTGTCGGCCGACGACCTGCGCCTGCTGTTCGCCCGGGTGCAGAAACTCGGTGCGCTCGACGGACTGAGCTTCGACGAAGCCGCGCTCGGCATATTGATCGGCTACGCCGACGGCGACGGGCGCCGCTTTCTCAATCTGATTGAACAGGCGCGCACCGCGGCGCTGGCGCAGAAAACCGCCGACATCGATGCCGACTTTCTCGGCCAGGTGCTGTCGCTCAACGCCCGCCGCTTCGACAAGGGCGGCGATGCCTTCTACGATCAGATCTCCGCACTGCACAAGTCGGTACGCGGCTCCAACCCCGACGCCGCGCTCTACTGGCTCACCCGCATGCTGGACGGCGGCGCCGATCCGCGCTACCTGGCGCGCCGCCTGGTGCGCATGGCCTGGGAAGACATCGGACTGGCGGATCCGCGCGCCGCACGCGTCGCGCTCGACGCCGCCGACACCTTTGAGCGCCTCGGCAGCCCGGAGGGGGAACTTGCGCTGGCTCAAGCCGCCATTTATCTTGCCGTTGCAGCGAAAAGCAACGCCGGCTACAAGGCGTATAATGATGTCCGCGCCCATATTCGCCAGGACAGCTCCCGTCCGGTGCCCGTGCACCTGCGCAATGCGCCGACCCGGCTGATGAAGGAACTCGGCTACGGCAAGGAATACCGCTACGCGCACGATGAGCCGCAGGCTTATGCGGCGGGAGAGACTTATCTGCCCGACGGGCTCGAGGACCAGCGATGGTACCATCCGGTCGAGCGCGGGCTGGAACTCAAGATTCAAGAAAAACTGGCGTATTTGCGACAGTTGGACGACAACGCCAAGAAACAACAGGAATAAAAATGCTCGACATTCAAATTCTTCGTACCGATCTGGAAAACGTGGCCACGCGACTTGCCGGTCGTGGCTATACCCTCGACACCGAACTGTTCAGCAAGCTCGAAGCCGAGCGCAAGACGCTGCAGACGCGCATGCAGGATCTGCAGGCGCAGCGTAATGCGAGCTCAAAGCAGATCGGCGAAGCGAAACGCAAGGGCGAAGACACCAGCGCCATCATGGCGCAGGTCGCAACGTTCGGCGATGAACTGAAGGCGGCGGAACAGGCGTTCGAGGCCGTACAGCAGCAGCTCGACGCATGGCTGAAGAGCATCCCCAACCTGCCGCACGCGTCGGTGCCGGTCGGTCCCGACGAAAGCGCCAACGTGGAAGTACGCCGGGTCGGCGTGCCGCGCAGCTTCGATTTCCCGGTCAAGGATCACGTCGATGTCGGCGCGCCGCTCGGCCTCGACTTCGAAACCGGCGCCAAGCTCTCCGGCGCCCGCTTTACCGTCCTCAAGGGTGGCATCGCCCGTCTGCACCGCGCCCTGGCGCAGTTCATGCTGGACACCCACACCACCCAGCATGGCTATCTCGAGCATTACACGCCGTATATCGTCAACGCCGATGTGCTCTACGGCACCGGGCAACTGCCGAAATTCGCCGAAGACATGTTCAAGGTCACCCGTGGCGGCGAACCGAGCACGATCGATCAGTACCTGATCTCCACATCGGAAATTTCGCTGACCAACACCGTGCGCGACACGGTGCTCAAGGGTGATGACCTGCCACTGAAATTCACCGCCCATTCGCCCTGCTTCCGTTCCGAAGCCGGGGCCTATGGCCGCGACACGCGCGGCATGATCCGCCAGCACCAGTTCGACAAGGTGGAAATGGTGCAGATCGCCCATCCGGAACACTCGTTCGAAGCGCTCGACGAAATGGTCGGCCACGCCGAAACCATTCTGAAGAAGCTCGAGCTGCCCTACCGCGTGATCACGCTGTGCACAGGCGACATGGGCTTCTCGGCCACCAAGACCTTCGACCTCGAAGTCTGGCTGCCGGCGCAGAACACCTATCGCGAAATCTCCAGCTGCTCGAACTGCGGCGATTTCCAGGCGCGCCGCATGATGGCCCGCTTCAAGGACGAAAACGGCAAGAACCAGTATGTACACACACTGAACGGATCCGGCCTCGCAGTCGGTCGTACACTGGTCGCCGTGCTGGAAAACTACCAGAACGCCGATGGCAGCGTGACTGTCCCGGCCGTGCTGCGGCCGTATATGGGCGGACAGGAAAAGATCAGCGCCTGATCAAGCGTGTTTCCTCAGACAAAGGGTCGCGCCCACTTGGCCGCGACCCTTTTTGCGTCATGCCTGAACGCGCTCCGCCTGTAGTGCTTCGTGCCAATGGCTTGGCCAGTGGCGTAATTCGACAGTCTGCTGACGTGCCGTCGCAGCGACGAGAAATGTATTGACCGTTTCCAGAATGTCCAGATCGATGAAATCAGCCCTCTCTGCATCGATAACCAGTACAGCTCCATCCGGAATGCGTTCCAGACTACGTACCAGCAGAGGCCGCATCAGAAACGACACATCTTTGCGAAACGTCAGCAGATAGTGGCCCTGAAGCACCGTCAGGGAGATTCCTTGTCGCAGATGTGCGTACAACATGAGCAGCAGACTGGCAGCCAGGCCGCACAGCACCCCGATCAACAGGTCGAAGATTAACGCGCCGGACATGGTGACAACGAATGGCAGCGCCTGTGCCCATCCCCGCTGGAGCATGCCGATGATCAGCGACGGCCGAGCCAGTTTCCAACTGGAAGCCTCGCCGTGGTCGTCGTCGCTCACGGCCAGGTTGGCGATATTACGCTCGACAAAGAGTTCGCCTGCTTGGGCGAGGGTAATGTGCTCGGCCGGCACGCGGCTATCCGCGCAACCGATCCAGAGAATATCCGCTGCTGCCCATCGGCAAGCCGATCAAAGAACCCGGGATAGCGGCCACCCATCTCGCCGGCCCAACGGGCATTGGCCAACAACAAACGGTGAATCGAAAGCACGATGTCCCTCTCTCACAAGGAAAGGGGTTCATCGTAGGAGAAGCTTGCCAGATAAATCATGATGAATGGCTAACGCAAATTCACTTCAAAAAGCGATAGCCTTGCCACATGCATTCAGCGGCCGTAACGCAACAAGCCTTCGAACGCCTCGCGCGACAGCGGCTTGCTGTAGAAATAGCCCTGCCCCATCGCACATCCTTCTTGCACCAGAAAAGCGCGCTGCTCGTCGCGTTCGACACCTTCGGCGACCAGATCCAGGCCGAGGCTGTGCGCAATGGAGATGATGGCCTTGGTGATGGCCATGTCGTCGCTATCCTCATGCAGATCCATGATGAATGATCGATCGATCTTCAAGCCGTGCACCGGCAACCGTTTCAGATAGGACAGCGATGAGTAGCCGGTACCGAAATCGTCGATCGACAGATAGACGCCCAGCTGCTGCAGTTGATGCAGCACCTCGGTCATCGCCGGCCCTTCTTCCATCGCCACGCTCTCGGTCACTTCAAGCTCCAGGCTGTCGCCGGGCAAGGCATGGCGTTCGAGCGTACGGCGCACCGTTTCGACAATACCGCCGAACTTGAATTGACGGCCGGAAATATTGACTGCGATACGGCCTTCGAACAAGTGGCTCACTCGCCAGTCACGCAGCGTCTGGCAGGCAGTATCGAGCACCCACTCGCCAATCTCGACGATCAGCGAACTGTCTTCGGCAATCGGGATGAAGGTTTCCGGCGAGACGAGCCCCATTTCCGGATGGCGCCAGCGGATCAGCGCCTCGGCACCACACAGCGCCCCACTGGCGAGATCGACCTTTGGCTGGTACCAGACTTCCAGTTCGTTCTGCGCCAGCGCCCGATGTAGCGCGGACTCCAGGCTCAACCGTTCCAGTGCGCGGGCATTCATATCGCCGGCATAGAACTGGAACGTATTCTTGCCGCACTCCTTGGCGCGCGTCATTGCCGCATCGGCATTCGCCAGCATGGTTTCCGCCGATCGGCCGTCATCCGGACACAGGCTGATGCCGATACTGGCGGACAGGAATACGCTATGCCCGGCCACGGTGGTCTCGCCGGCCAGCGCGCTGAGCACCTCTTGTGCGCGGCTCGCCACTTGCTGCACGCTTTCGACATCTTGCAGCAACACGACGAACTCATCGCTTGCCAGCCGACCGATCAAGGTGTCTTCCGGCATCAGCGCTGCCAGCGCTTCGGCCACATTGGTCAGGATCTGATCGCCGGCCGGATGGCCGAGCGTATCGTTGAGCAACTTGAAACGATCGAGGTCGATGTAGATCAGCGCCAGCCGATCATCGCGCAGCAAGGCCTGTTCGACTGCCAACTGCGCCTTTTCCGAAAACAGCTTGCGGTTCGACAAGCCGGTCAGCGCGTCATGGCTGGCCAGAAACTTCAACCGTTCTTCGGTCTGCTTGCTCTGGGTAATGTCGGAAAATACCGCCACATAGTGCCTCACACCTTCTTCATCGCCGCGAACTTCAGTGACGCTCAAATGTTCGGTGTAAAGACGGCCACTCTTGTGCCGGTTGATCATTTCTCCCTGCCACCTGCCCTCTGACTTCAGGCAGGACCAGAAATGGCGGTAGAAGCTGGTGGATTGCTTGCCCGACCCAAGCAGCGCCGGTGTCTTGCCGATCACCTCCGCCGCGGTATAGCCGGTGATCAGGGTAAAAGCCGGATTAACCGATTCGATCGTGCCATTGCCGTCGGTGATGACGATGCCCTCCATCGTCGACTCGAACACCTGTTCGGCCAAACGCAGGCTGCGCTGCGACTCCGACAGCGCCTGATCGCGCTCATAGAGCATCTGGTGCAGTTCAAGCAGGAAAGCCTGCTCGATGTTTTGCAGAATATCGGCAAAGCCGATCAGACCGACCACCTCGCCATCGTCATCCAATACCCCGAGATGACGGATACGATGCACCATCAACAGATTGCGCGCATCGCGCAGCGTGGTGCGGCCACCGACGGCCAGCAGGGACTGCGTGCACACATCGGCCAGTTTCGCATCGGACACACCTTCTGCCATCAGACGCACGACATCGCGCTGGGTCAGAATGCCAAACGTGGCCGGCGAGCGGCGAACCACGGCGGCATCGACTTTCCGGCTGCGCATTTGCGCCACGGCCACCGCGAGCGTCTCGGCGCCGTCGAACACGCAAGGCTCCGGCAACTGCAGCGTTTCGAGCCGGCGCAGGCTGAGGAAAGACTCACCCTGCTGATGACGGATGATATCCGTCATCGACAGCATGCCGACCGGCTCATCGTCATCAACGATCAATGCATGGCGGATATGTTTCTCGTTGAAGATCGCGACCGCATCCTGCAACGGCGTTTGCGCGCGCAGCGACACGACCGGAGTACTCATCACATCCCCGAGCGTCAGCGTCTGTCGCTCCGGTTCGAACAATTCCGATTTCAGCGCATCGGTCTCTGTCCAGATCCCCAGCGGCGTTCCCGCTTCGTCCATGACCAAGATCGAGCTGCAGCGTTTTTCCGCCATTCGTTGCGCTGCCTCGAATACCGGCATGGACACGGCACCGCGCAAAATCTCCGTCGTCATGATGCTGGCGACCGGCTGAAACAAAATAGACATCATCTAGTGATTAAACAATAAGTTTAATATGCAGATAGTATTACTTAGCATTCTATATAAGTAAGAAGGCCTAGGCAATGAGGCGGTTTGCAAATGAGGTGCATTACCAACAGCAAAACCAAGCCTGGCCTTGCTTGTTAAAATATGACAAATAAAAACCCCGCACTGTGTTCATCAGCGCGGGGTCATCATCCGAAGCATCAAGATGCGTCGTTGTCTTTCTGCTCGCCACCGTATGCCGGGAAGCCAAACCCGGAAAACATCTGCTTGGCCTGTTCCTGCATGCGATTCTGCATATCGAGATACATGCCCGTACTTTGTTCGAGATAATTCGACATCATGTTTTGCATGGCCGGCCCCTGGAACTTCATGAACTCGGACCACAGATTGGTGTTGAACATCGCGTTTTCGCCATAGAGGGCTTGCGCCTGTTCGCGGATCTTCAGCTGCAGCTGCTCGAACATCTGCAGGTTTTTTTCCAGGAATGGCCCCATCATCCCTTGCATGGCCTGGCCATAAAAACGAATGAATTGGGTCAGCACTTCGTAACTGAACATCGGTGCCCCGCCGTTTTCCTCTTCGAGAATGATTTGCAGCAAAACGCTGCGGGTGATGTCTTCCTGTGTCTTTGCATCCAGCACCTGGAGATCGACTTGATCGAGCACCAGCTGCTTGACGTCACTGAGTGTGATATAGGAACTGGTTGCCGTATCGTACAGCCGGCGGTTCGGGTATTTTTTGATGACCCGCTTTTCAACACTCATGCATTGCTCCCGGGGTTGTGATGGGATTCACCATCCAAATCTATCATAAATACAACACAGTAACTCTACAGCACTAGGACATGACAATCATCCATGATACATTCGTCCGTCATGCTGCGGCGCGTCATTCTGACAGATACTGCGCTATTTTATCCATCCGTGCGAGAGGGTTCCAACATGTTTGCAATCAACGAGCAATTCGGCAAGTTTTCCAGCAACGGCTTCGAAAACCTCCTGCGGGCAGCCCAGATCTCACTGGACAGCAGCGAGCGCCTGGTCAAGTATCAATTCGAGTTGTCCAAGCAGACGCTGGAAGACAATGTCCGGCTCGCACAAGATTTGGCCGGTCTCAACGATACCCAGCAAATTTTCGGTCACCTCAACAAAGTGTTCAGTCAGTCGTTTGAAAAAGCGGTGCAAAACTCGCGAGACGTATACGACATCCTGGCACAGACCCGCAGCGAATTGACTGCTCTGACAGAAAACAGTCTCGATCGTCTCAACCAATCTGTCGCCGGCACAATCGACTCGCTGACCAAGAACAGCCCGGCGGGCTCCGAAGCCGCATTCAATGCCGTGCGCAATTCGGTTTCCGCACTCACCGCCACGCTCAACAGCTTCAGCCAGGCAGCACGCCAGGTAGGGGAAATTTCCGATACCAACGTCAAGGCAGCAACACAGGCCAGCGCCCCGGCCAAAACCCCTTCGCGCCGGGCCAGCCAAGCGCAGGCCTGAACCGCTTTCGTACCGGATCGCCCAGAACGGCTCCTCTCTTGCAGGAGCCGTTTTACATTGCGCCCGACACGTGCCGCCCGACGGCATTTATCCATGCGCGTAGCAGCGGCCGGAGTTACAATCCGGTACTTTGGAACCCACATCACCCTTGGTTCAAGCGTATGAAAATCAGCAGCAACTTCGACGCAGGCAGTATCGAGGTCATTTCGGCGGACAGCTTCGAGGATATCCGCCTGCGCATCCGCAGCGACAATGCCGCGCACTTTGCGCAATGGTTCTATTTCCGCCTGCAGGGCGCAGCCTATCAGAGCTGCCATATCCGTTTTCTCAACGCGGGCGAAAGTGCTTATCCGGAAGGATGGGTCGATTATCAACCGATGGCCTCCTACGACCGCATCAACTGGTTTCGCGTGCCTGCCCACTATGACGGCAAAGAACTGATCGTCGATCATGTTCCACTGGCCAACAGTATTTATTACGCCTACTTCGAGCCCTACTCCTACGAACAGCACCTGAATCTGATCGGACAGGCTCAAGGCTCGGGATTATGCCAGGTGTCCAATCTCGGCTCGTCCGTGGAAGAGCGCGATATCGACCTGCTCACCATTGGCCATGAAGTCGAGTCCGATCTGAAGGTCTGGATCATCGCCCGTCAGCACCCAGGCGAGACCATGGCGGAGTGGTTCATCGAGGGTCTGCTCAATCGGCTGCTCGACACACAGGACCCCACCTCGCGCGCGCTGCTCGATCGCGCCACGTTCTATGTCGTGCCCAATATGAATCCCGATGGCGCCGTGCGTGGCAATTTGCGCACCAACGCAGCAGGGGCGAATCTGAACCGGGAATGGCTGGAGCCATCGCTGGAAACCAGCCCTGAAGTTTTCCATGTCAGAGAAAAGATGCTCGAAACCGGGGTCGATCTGTTTCTCGACATTCACGGCGATGAAAGTTTGCCTTACGTCTTTTTCTCCGGCACTGAGGGCACGCCGTCTTTTGATGCCCGTATCGATGCTGCACAGAAAGAGTTTTGCCAGCTCTTCAAGTTGGCCAGTCCGGACTTCCAGGACGAGGTCGGCTATCCGATCGATAAGCCGAGCAAAGGAAATTTGAGTTTGGCAACCAACTGGGTCGGCGAGCAATTCAAATGTCTTGCCTACACACTGGAAATGCCGTTCAAGGATAACGCCAACCTTCCCGATGACGATTTTGGCTGGAACGGTCAGCGTAGCCTGAGATTGGGCGAGTCGATTCTTTCTGCCATATACGGAATTCTTGGCAAGCTCAGAGCAGAATAAAACGGCTTGGAGCAATACGAAAAATGATGTCGCAACCGAGCATTTGGCTCAGCTCAATTGTTAACATATCTAAACAATATTAAAGAATTTAAATTATCAAATCAGATTCATCTGACACCAAGAACACCATCCACAAAAAAAAGCGCCCAACCGGGCGCTTTTTTTGAATGCAGAACAATCAGATTGCAATGTCTTGCAAAGACTTGCCGGCAGCAAGCAGTTCCTGTACCCACACCGGCTTGCGGCCGCGGCCAGTCCAGGTGAGTTCCGGATGCTGCGGGTGACGGTATTTGGCTTCTACCGGCTTGCGAACGCCACCGCCCTTGCCCAGCAGCTCTTCGATGCTCAGACCGTGCGTACGGGCGAGTTCCACGATTTGCTTCTTCGCACGAGCCTTCTCCTCCTGCTCGCGCGACTTGATTTCGTTTTCAACTTTGCTCTTCAAAGCAACAAGTTCAGCATAGCTCAGCTTGTCGAGATCCATTATCTGTCTACCTTTAAATGTCCGAGAGGATACGCGCAATAACCTGTATCAGCGTCTGCCCGCCCATTACTGAAAGGTCACAAAAAAAGAAAGTGACCGATCCGTTTTTATTTATAGGCTAATTCTATTCATCTATAAGGGCATATGGCAAGGATAGATTCTCCAGCTTTTGCTCAAAGCCGACATCTAAATAAACACCTCGCTCCCAGGCAACAGACTGGACAACAACCAACGCACGCCAACAACCAGAGTCATCGAGTGCAACATTTACCACCATGCCAATGGATTGATCGGCCGTTTCCGGCGAATACAGTGGCGCGCCAATATCGGCCTTGAATGGCAATTGCACACGGTACATTCGCCGTTTAACCTTGCCGAGATAACGCGTGCGGGCAATGATTTCCTGCCCTGGATAGCATCCCTTCGAAAAACTTAATGCACCAAAAATATCCATGTTCAACATCTGCGCGACAAATTGCTCTTGCGTTGGAGAACTGACCCATGGAATTCCCGCTTCGATATCAAGTAACGACCATGCGCAAAAATCGACCGCAACAAAATCGGAACCGGCCCCTGTCGCCAGGCGGGACGCCTGATCGGCCTGCGCAACGAGAATGACCCCACCGGACGGCAGCGCAACGGTCATCACCCCATCGGCAGAACCACAGACATCGAGCGGTTGCGCCGGCCAGAGCGCCAACCCAGCCAGCCATGCTTCCACGGCCGGCCCATGCGCGCCGGTCAATTGCAAGGGCTCGGCCACTTCGATTCGTACCTTGGAACGCAACACATACATCGACAGGCGTTTGCCAATGGCGGCGGCGATATCGGCGGACAGCAGCAGGAAATAATCGTCGCCATTACGCCATAGCAGCAATGACGCCAGGACCCGCCCCTTGGCAGTCGAATAACTGCTGAATTGCGCGCGCCCCGCATCGAGGGCACGAACATCATTGGATAACTGCCCCTGTAGAAAAGTCAGCGCATCTTCGCCACTGACTCGCAACAGGGAAAAGCCATCGAGCCGACACACCACTGAAGCCGTCAAAACGGCATGCGCCTGCGTGGCGGCATCGCCTACCGGCTGCGCAGAACCCTTCAACAGCGAAACCAGCCAATTCCGAGAATCTGTGTTCATCTTTCATGTTTTCCGAATCAGTATGATGCTAACAATGCTACCAAAAGCGGCAGAAGATCCATAGCGCATCCATCTTTACTCGCCGCGCAAGACATTTCAAAAGCATATTTTTTTGATATTCATGGACTTAATTCATCTAACAACTTTAATTTCAAATTTTATCGGCTTTACTGTTTGACAGTACTTAATCATATCGGTATAGTTCGCCTTCTCGATTCCCTGATAGCTCAGTTGGTAGAGCGACGGACTGTTAATCCGCAGGTCGCAGGTTCGAGCCCTGCTCGGGGAGCCACCCAATACAAGCCCCCAGTCGCAAGACTGGGGGCTTTGTTGTCTGCGCCAAACAGACAGGCAGCCAAACTTGACCGGCCTGACAGCCATCGCTAAGCTTGCGCCGTCCCAATTGACCCTGGCCATTTTCCCGCAGCCCAACCCATTTCTTAGCGCAATGACGATCCTTATTCTCAAGCCTGGCCGGGAAAAATCCCTGCTCAATCGGCACCCCTGGGTTTTCTCCGGCGCCATCGCCCGTATTGACGGTAATCCCGCCAGTGGTGACACCGTGCGCATCCAGGCCGCCGACGGTCGCTTTCTCGCCCACGCAAGCTGGAGCCCGCAATCGCAGATTCGTGCCCGCGTCTGGAGTTTCGAAGAAACCGAAGTCATCGATGAAGCTTTCCTTTCCCGCCGACTGCAAACCGCCATCGGCGCTCGTCCGCCGCTGTCTCTCCAGACCGGCCGGCGCCTGGTGCATGGCGAATCCGATGGCCTGCCCGGGCTCGTCGTCGATCAATACGGCCCGGTCATCGTACTGCAGGCACTCTCGGCCGGCATCGAACGCCACAAAGCCGCGCTGGCGCAAATGTTGGCCGTGCAGACCGGCGCGTGCTGCGTGTACGAACGTTCCGATGTCGATGTCCGCACGCTGGAAGGCCTGGCCCCCACCCGCGGCGTGTTGCTCGGCGCATTGCCGGATGGCGATCTGATCATCGACGAGTATGGCCTGCGCATGCAGGTTGACGTACGCTCAGGCCAAAAGACCGGCTTCTATCTCGATCAACGCGAAAACCGGCGCCGTATCGGCGAACTGGCTGCCGGACGCGAGGTATTGAACTGCTTCTGCTTCAGCGGCGGATTTTCTCTGTCGGCCTTGCGCGGCGGAGCGAGCCACGTCACCTCGGTCGATTCGTCCGCCGAGGCGCTGACACAAGCACGCGCCAATCTGGCGCTCAACGGACTGGACGCCCAGGCCGCGGACTGGGTGGAAGCGGATGCCTTCAAACAGTTGCGCCTGTTGCGCGACCAGGGACGCAGCTTCGACATGATCATTCTCGATCCGCCCAAGTTCGCCCCTACCGCCCAGCATGTAGAGCGTGCGGCGCGCGCCTACAAAGACATCAATCTGCTCGGGCTCAAGCTGCTGCGCCCCGGCGGTCTGCTGGCCACATTCACCTGTTCGGGCGGAGTCACGGCGGAATTTTTTCAGAAAGTGGTCGCATCGGCAGCCGTCGACGCCCGCTGCGATGCGCGCATCGTCGAACGGTTCACCGCCGCTGCCGACCACCCGGTCGCGCTCGCCTTCCCGGAAGGGGACTACCTGAAAGGGTTGTTGATTCGCAAAGGCTGACCGTCTTCTACAGCAAAAAGCCGGAAACATGTTGTTTTCGGCTTTTTTTTCGCAAAAGAACAGTCAAATCAGCACATTACACCCGGACAGATCCCATCGAAGAGCACCCCATTGCTTTGTTGACGAAAAATTGTCCTACAACATACGGTTTTAAGAATTGTATTGCATAAATAAAACAGGGGACGCGATTCACGACATACAAAACAAAACTCTGGGGGGAATTTCCATGCTTATCACCAAGCGCCTAATCATCACTCTCGGCTTTACCCTGCTGGCGTTACTGACAATCGGCGGCATGGGCCTGTGGCAACTCAATGCCGCACAGCAGCGTTTCGATTACATCAGCAGCAATACCTTTCCCAGCATCGCGGCGCTGAACAAGGCCCAGCAGGCATTCGCCGAGTTGCGCGTCGCGATATTGAAGGATGTGCTGGCCAGCAACGATGCCGAGCGACAGGCAGCCGAAAATACCATCGCCAAGTCCGACCAGAAACTCGATGCGGTCATGAGCGACTATCAGGCCAATGACGTGTCCGACGCCACCGACCGCCAGATGCTCGATGCCGACCGCCAGGCGATGACCGACTACCGCGCCATGCGCGACAAGGCACTGGCAGCCGTGCGGGCCGGACAACGTGAACAGGGCATGCGCATCCTGCTGGTCGAAGGCGCCAATATCGCCCATGCGATGGGCAAAAACCTCGATGATCACATGAGCTACAACCAGAAGCTGGCCCTCACGCTCACCGAAGCCAACCGTAGCGCCTTCACCCAGGCGCTGATCATCTCCAGCTCCGCCATCGCGGCGGTATTCCTGATCGCCGGCCTGCTCGGCTGGCAACTATACGGCATCATCAAGAACGGGCTGCGCGACATCCAGAGCGTCATGGAATACGTCAGCCAGTCGCTCGATTTCACCCATCGGGCCCCGGAGCGCAACCACGACGAAATCAGCCAGACCGGCGCAGCGTTCAACGCACTGCTTGAGCGTCTGCAGCTCAATCTGAAGAGCATTCTCTCCGGGGCGCACGAGGTTGCCGACGCCTCGCAAGACATGGCGCGCAACGCCGAGGAGATGTCGACCGCCTCGGCCACGCAGAGTGCGGCATCGGCCAGCATGGCGGCCACCATCGAACAATTGACCGTCAGCATCAACCATGTCGCCGATCAGGCACGCGAAACCCACTCGCTGGCGCAGGAGGCCGGCAGACTTGCACATGAAGGCTCCGGCATCATCGGCCAGACCATTCGCGACATCCATGAAATATCCGGCTCGGTCACAACATCGGCAAGCAGCATCCGCGAATTGGAAACGCATAGCAGCCAGATCAGCAGCGTCATCGGCGTCATCCGCGACATCGCGGACCAGACCAATCTGCTGGCTCTCAATGCAGCCATCGAAGCGGCGCGCGCCGGCGAGCAGGGCCGCGGGTTCGCGGTGGTGGCCGACGAGGTGCGCAAACTGGCCGAACGCACCGCCCGTTCGACACAGGAGATTTCTTCCACCATAGAAACCATGCTGTCGCTGTCACGCCGGGCAACCAACGAAATGCAGCAGGCGGAAGAACGGGTTGGAACCGGCGTCAAACGCGCCGACGAGGCCGACAGCGCCATTCAGCGCATCGGCGAGACATCCGGCGGCACGGCAACGATGATGAGCGAAATCAGCAATGCCATTTCCGAACAGGGGACCGCCAGCAACAGTATCGCCAGCCAGGTCGAACGGACGGCGGAAATGTCCGAGCAATCGAACGCCGCGGCGCAAAATACCGCCCACACGGCGCAGCGGCTCGATGTGCTCGCCCGCAGCCAGATCGAAACCCTGTCGCGCTACGTGCTCTGAGGCGTCGTCCCGGCCTGCGGCAAGCCTGCAGGCCGGCCAAGCAGCCGCGCTGCTCGGCATGAACCTCACCCGGCCGGCGACGCAAGCTGCACCAGCCAGCGGCGAATGATCTGCTCCTCGTCGGGTGACAGCCCGGCGAGCCACCCCTCTTCGAGTTCGGCCACCCGCGCGCGGCACGCCTCGACCAGCGCACGTCCGGCCGCGCTGATTTCGATCTGCTGTACCCGACCATGTACCTGATGGGGCCGACGCACGATTGCGCCATGCTTTTCCAGATTGACCACGATCACGCTGACGGTCTGCGGCGTAAGCTGCAGCAGACGCGCCAGATCCGCGCCGGATGTGCCCGGATAGGCGTTGACGAGCGTCAACACGGAAAACTGCGGCGAGGTGACGTTCAAATCGTCCAGGGCACGTTCGATGGCAAGCCGGCTCGCGCCGAACGCCTGACGCAGCAGATAGCCGATGTGCCCGTCCTCACCACGCTTGCCTTCGCCGATCTCGGGTAGCCAGGTAGAAAGTTCTTGCATAATGTCAGTGCTCGAATATATTGTAAGAACACTGATATTATAACCGACAGGAGAGTTTCATGCAGCAACTGGATCATTCCACCCGTATCGACTGGAGCGAATTCGAAACGCTCGCCCCCGGCGTTCCCGATGCGCTGCGCGCGCTGAGTGCCGCCATCGCCGCCGCCGGTCTCGACCCATCGTTGAACGAGCTGGTAAAAATTCGCGCCTCGCAAATCAACGGCTGCACATTTTGCCTGCAGTTTCACCTCAACATCGCCAGGAAGCTCGGCATCGAACAAGTCAAGCTGGATCAGTTGGCAGCCTGGCGCGAAGCCAACGTCTATTCGGCCCGCGAGCGCGCCGCGCTCGGCTGGACCGAAGCGCTGACGCGCATGCCGCAGCAATCGATCGACCCCGCAGTATTCGTGGCGTTGGAGACGGTGTTCAGCCGCCAGGAAATTGCCTTGCTGACCGGAGCCATCGGTACCATCCAGGCGTGGAACCGCATCGCCGGCGCGCTGGCATTTACACCGCCGGCACCGGGCGGGGCCGGCAAATGAGCACGCGGGAACTGCGGCAGGTCGACGACGAAACGACATTGGAACACTGTCGGGGGCTGATGGCCGAACTCAGGCCGCAGTGCGATGACCTGCAGACATTCGCCGCCGCCTGGAAACAGCAACGCGAAGAGGGCTACCGTCTCATCGCCTTGTTCGACGGCGGCGAGCCGCTAGCGCTCGCCGGCTACCGGGTGCAACACAATCTGATGCACGGCCGGTTCCTGTATGTCGACGACCTGGTCACGACCGCAGCACGACGCGGAGAGGGCCTGGGCGAACACCTGCTCGCCTGGCTGAAAGACGAAGCGCGCCGACAGGGATGTGGCAAGCTGCTGCTCGACACGCCGCTTGGCAATGTGCTCGGCCATCGCTTCTACTACCGGCACGGTCTGTTCGCCGGCGCCCTGCGCTTCAATATCGCGCTCGACGCCGACTGAAGCAATGCCGCTTACAGCTCAGGCCAGGTGATCGGTCTGGCGTTGGGCAAGCCATCAAGCCCGCAAGGCGGAATGGTCTCGCCGACCAGCAGCGGACGCATATAGTCGAGGAAGGCTGGCGTGACGGTCAGATTGGCGACATCGAAGAAAGCCGTCGGCAGCACCCGCTCGCGATCACCGACCTGCGCCAGTCCGACCGGTTCGATTTCCCAGCCGGCCGGGCTGCCCGGCCGGCGCCGAATGCCGGTCATGACCGCCTGCATGCCTGCCAGCGCCCATTCCACCGCCATCCTGCCGGCCAGTTGCGCCATGCGCAGATCGACCGCCGAGGCGAGGTGACGCGCCGCACGCTGCAGATAATCGACCTGTGCGACATGGGCGGTGATACCCGACTCCTGCTTCACCAACTGTGCGACCCAGGCACCTGCGCCTCCCAATTGCTCGTGGCCGTAGACCGCGTCGTGACGCGACTCGGCGACCGGCCGGCCGTCCGGACCGAGCAAACCCTCCGCCACGGCAATCGCGCACTGGCCATGGGCATGCAAACATTCGTCGATGCGGGCGAGGAAACGTGCCGTATCGAATGCCACCTCGGGCAGCAGAATGATGTGCGGCGCTTCACCCGGGTACTGCGCCGCCATGGCGGTCGAAGCGGCCAGCCAGCCGACATGACGCCCCATCGTCTCCATGATGAAAACCCGGCCCGCCCCCATGCTGGTCATGTCGAGCGCCACCTCGCGCATCACAGTCGCGAGAAAGCGGGCCGCAGACGGAAAGCCGGGGCTGAAATCGGTGCCCTCAAGATCGTTGTCGATGGTTTTCGGAATGCCGATCACGGCCAGCGGGTAACCGGTATGCTGCTCGAACGCGGCCAGGCGCTCGGCCGCGCCGAGACTGCCGTTGCCGCCGTTGACCAGCACATGATGAATATCGTGGCGCTCGAGTACATCACGCACACGCAACCATTGCTGCGGATCTTCCTCGAAGGTCGGAATCATGTGCCGACTGACACCGAAGGCACCTCCGGGCAAGGAAGAAAGACGTGCGATTTCGTTTTCCGGCACCGGCGTGGTATCGACCAGCCGGCCTTCGACCAGGCCGGCCAGTCCATCACGGGCCGCATAGAGGGAGTGGCCGTGGCGGCGAGCCGCCTCGATCACGCCCTGTGCGGATGCATTGAGAACCGGCGTCGGACCGCCGGATTGCAGATAAAGCAGGGGAGAAGCTGTCATGTCTGTCGTTCCCGACAAAATTATTTTAATCAGAAAAACTACATGCATGACATTTCAGCACAGCCGCCGGCGAGAAGCCATCCATTCGCCCGGCGGAATGGCCGCGCGGCCCGCTGCGGTGGACTTTTTGCAGCAGACCACTTCGGCGTTCACCCCGACAGTCAGTCGTAAAACCAGGCGCCGGCACCCTGCTTGCAACGCAGATGGCGCTCGGCCCCCTTTTCATAACCGGGCAGACGAAACACGCTGGAATTGACCGTCACAATCCCGTCGCGACTGAGCTCGTAGCGCACGAACTCAATCGTCGGGCGCTCCTGCCCGGGTGGAACAGTGAAGTGAGGACCCGAAAACACGATCCGGTTGCCGAAATCCATATACGCCGCCACGGGCAAACCAGCCTTGATGGCCGGCCCGCGCTGCCCGGCACCGTCGGTACATTCACTCAGGTCAAGGGCAAGCGAAACATCCTTCCCTCTCTCCAGTGCCGCGGCAACATCACGATAATCCGTCAGACTTCCGCCCTCAGCGGCCCCGCATAGCAGCGCCAGAATCGAGGCGGACAGGAAGCATGCTCGACGCATGACACGATCCTTTCTCATGTGAATGAAAAGCGGGCGCCGGTGGCGTCCGCTCGTCATCAATACGGGCGACGGCCAGGGGTGTCGATACCAGTTCCGAGTCATGCGCGAAATATGGGGAGACAGGGCCTGAGCGCAGGCAGGGCGAAAAAAACCAACCCGCAGTCATCGTACCGGGCAGGCTTGACCGTGGGCTCCGTCGACTATTTACCAGCCTCTGCAGCGGCGGTCCCCTGATGGAAGCGCAGCTGCCAGGCGTTGCCGACGCGAATCCATACTGACGAACGCAAGGTATGGTGACTGAGAGAACCGTCATCCTGGCTGAGCGCGGAGCGATAAGTCAGAAGTGGGGCAACGGGTGAAATCCGGGTGTCAAAGGGGGCGATTTTGGTGATTTTTTAAAAAATCAAAAAATCATGCTCAAGAATAAAAAACAAAAAAAGCCCGTAAGCTCAATAGCTTACGGGCTTTATATGGAGGCGGGGATCGGAATCGAACCGGTGTACACGGCTTTGCAGGCCGCTGCATAACCACTCTGCCACCCCGCCGAAGGGGTTGATCGCCAAGCGATCTTCAAATCTGGAGCGGGAGACGAGTCTCGAACTCGCGACCTCAACCTTGGCAAGGTTGCGCTCTACCAACTGAGCTACTCCCGCACTGCAATCATTCCGTGTCGTTGGAGCGGGAGACGAGTCTCGAACTCGCGACCTCAACCTTGGCAAGGTTGCGCTCTACCAACTGAGCTACTCCCGCAACGCCACATCAGTATTCTGGAGCGGGAAACGAGTCTCGAACTCGCGACCTCAACCTTGGCAAGGTTGCGCTCTACCAACTGAGCTATTCCCGCATCGCCTATCCGGATGGTTGGAGCGGGAAACGAGTCTCGAACTCGCGACCTCAACCTTGGCAAGGTTGCGCTCTACCAACTGAGCTATTCCCGCACTCCGGATTTTTCTCCCAAAGCTGTGCTTCGAGAGATTGCGAATTATAAAGATTAATCCGCATCTGTCAACCAATTACAGGTCTATTTTTTTACCGGAGAACTCTTGCGCAGCCATTCTCAGGTAATAAATCATTGACCACAAAGTCAAAATCACGGCAACGACCATGCAGAAGTTTCCGAGCAACAAGGTATCGAAGCCAGGGATCACCGGGCCGGCGTAGAGCAGCAACAAAATGGCCACCATCTGCGCCGTCGTCTTCAGCTTGCCGATGTAGGCAACGGCGACGCTCTTGCGGCTGCCGATTTCCGCCATCCACTCGCGCAGCGCCGAGATGGCGATTTCGCGGCCGATGATGATCATCGCCATCCAGCCCGGCGTGCGGTTGAGTTCGACGAGCAGGATCAGCGCGGCAGCGACGATCAGCTTGTCGGCCACCGGGTCGAGAAAGGCGCCAAACGCCGACGTCTGCTTCAGACGGCGGGCAAGGAAGCCATCCAGCCAGTCGGTGATCGCCGCCAGCGCAAAGATCATCGCGCCGGTGACGTTGCGCATCTCCTCGCGCAGGATCGTATCGGGCAGAAAAAACACCGCCACGCAAATGGGGATCAGGGCAACCCGGATCCAGGTCAGTAAAATCGGCAAATTGAACGGCATCGCAAGCTTCTTGTCTGGCGCACCGCGCGCGGCTAGTGCAAGGCGTTATAGATTTGTTCGGCCAGTGTCCGGCTGATTCCCTCGACCTGGGCCAGGTCGTCCTGGCTCGCCGCCACGACACCGCGCAAGCCACCGAAGCGCATCAGCAGGCGCTGGCGCCGCTTGGCGCCAATGCCGGGAATCTCTTCGAGCGACGAGGCGATGCGCGCCTTGGCGCGCCGCGCACGGTGGCCGGTAATGGCAAACCGGTGCGATTCGTCGCGAACGGTCTGGATCAGATGCAAGGCCGGATGGTCGTGAGGCAATTGTACCGTTTTTTGCAAGTAAGGAAGGATCAGAGTTTCCAAACCGGGTTTGCGCTCCTCGCCCTTGGTCACACCGACGACCGGCACATCGAAGCCGATTTCGGAAAAAACCTCGAGCGCAACACCAACCTGCCCCTTGCCGCCGTCGATCAGCACCAGGTCAGGACGCTTGCCCTCGCCTTGCGCCACCTTGGTATAACGGCGGGTCAGCACTTCGCGCATCGCACCGTAGTCGTCGCCGCCACGGGCCGTTTCAATATTGAAACGGCGGTATTCGGACGGCTGCATCGCCGACTGGTCATAGACCACGCAGGAAGCCACCGTCAGTTCGCCTTGCGTATGACTGATGTCGAAGCACTCGATGCGTTCGACGCCGTCGAGCTCCAGTACCTCGTTGAGCAGTTGCAGCCGTCGCGTCTGGTTGGCATGGCTGGCAAGTTTCTGCATGATCGCCAGCTCGGCATTCTTCTCCGCCATTTCCAGCCACACGCGCCGCTCGCCGATCGGATTATGCACCAGCGCGAGTCGCCGATCGGCCTGAGCCTCCAGGTGTTCGCGCAGTTCGGGCGAGACTTCGCCGTTGATCACGATCAGCGGCGGCATCGATGCGCCGAGATAATGCTGGGCGAGAAAGGCCTCGCGCACGGCATCGAGATCGGCACCCTCGTCATTGCTGGGGAACAGGCTCTTGTCGCCCAGGTGGCGGCCGCCGCGGATCATGACCAGATTGACGCAGCAGACGCCTTCACGCTCGACTGCCGCCACCACGTCGGCGTCGTGCTGACTGGCATTGCTCGACACGAACTGCTTCTCGCGCATGGTCGACAAGGCCTGAATCTGGTCGCGCAGCTCGCCGGCGAGCTCGAACTCCAGCCGCTCCGACGCCGCCAGCATGCGCTCCGTCAGCTGGTCGGTCAGGTCCGACTCGCGCCCCTGCAGAAACGCCACGGCACTGGCAACATCGGCTGCGTAGTCGTCGTGAGAGATATGGCCGACACAGGGCGCGGTGCAGCGCTTGATCTGATAGAGCAGACAGGGCCGCGAGCGGTTGGCGAACACCGCGTCTTCACAGGTTCGCAGCCGGAAGACCTTCTGCAGCATTTGTATGCTCTCGCGCACCGCATAGCTGTTCGGAAACGGACCGAAGTACTGGTGCGGCCGTTTCGGTTCTCCGCGGTAATAACGGATCTGCGGATACTGGTGACCGCTGACAACCAGGTAGGGATAGGACTTGTCGTCGCGAAAGAGAATGTTGTACTTCGGGGACAACCCCTTGATCAGATTGTTTTCCAGTATCAGCGCCTCGGCCTCGGAGCGCGTGACGGTGGTCTCGATACTGGCGATCTGCCGCACCATCAGCCGGATGCGCGGCGAGAGGTCGTTTTTCTGGAAATAAGAACTGACGCGGCGTTTCAGATCCACGGCCTTGCCGACATACAACACGTTACCGGCAGTATCGAGCATGCGATAGACACCCGGCAGCTGCGGCAAGTTGGCCAGCACGGGTTTGGGATCGAATGGGGACGTTTTACTCATGACAACCCGCTATGCACTTGATCGGTCGAAAAAACCGGCGGCGCCGGCCTGCGTCATTCTACAGACAATTGGTCGCGGTGGCGCCGGGCGCACCCCGGCTCGGCGAACAAGGTTTTTGCATCCACCCCGGCTGTGCCTGTATAATGTTCATTTGCCGCAAAGGAAACGCCAGATGCGAATCATCGAAAAGGCCTACACTTTCGACGACGTTCTCCTCGTCCCAGCCCACTCCGCCGTACTGCCTCGCGACGTTCAACTCCACACTGCCCTGACCCGCAACATCCGCCTGAATCTGCCGCTGCTGTCCGCTGCCATGGACACGGTGACCGAATCGAGCCTCGCCATCGCCATGGCGCAAGAAGGCGGCCTCGGCATTCTGCACAAGAACATGACCGCCGAGAAGCAGGCGCTGGAGGTTTCCAAGGTCAAGCGCCACGAGAGCGGCGTGGTCAAGGACCCGATCACCATCGCACCGGACATGCTGGTGCGCGATCTGGTGCTCCTGACCCGTCAGCACAAGATCTCCGGCCTGCCGGTCGTGGAAAAGGGCAAGGTGGTCGGGATCGTCACCAACCGCGACCTGCGCTTCGAAACCCGTCTCGACCAGACCGTCGGTTCGATCATGACCCCGCGCGAGCGTCTGATCACCGTGCACGAAGGCGCGAGCATCGACGAAGCACGCGAACTGATGCACAAGCACCGTCTCGAACGCGTGCTGGTGGTCAACGACGACTTCGAGCTCAAAGGGCTGATCACCGTCAAGGACATCATCAAGACCAGCGAGCATCCGTTCGCCAACAAGGACGGCCAGGGTAGCCTGCGTGTCGGCGCGGCCGTCGGCGTCGGGGCCGGCACCGAAGATCGCGTCGAACGTCTGGTCGCCGCCGGCGTCGACATCGTTGTCGTCGATACCGCCCACGGCCACAGCGACGGCGTGCTCGAGCGCGTGCAGTGGGTGAAGAAAAACTTCCCGCACGTCGATGTCGTTGGCGGCAACATCGCCACCGCAGCGGCCGCCAGGGCATTGGCCGACATGGGTGCCGATGCCGTCAAGGTCGGCATCGGTCCGGGCTCGATCTGCACCACCCGTATCGTCGCCGGCGTCGGCGTCCCGCAACTTACCGCCATCCACAACGTGTCCGAGGCGTTGAAGGGCACCGGCGTTCCGATGATCGCCGACGGCGGCATCCGCTTCTCCGGCGACATCGCCAAGGCGCTGGCTGCCGGCGCAGACTGCGTCATGCTCGGCGGCATGTTCGCCGGCACCGAAGAAGCGCCGGGAGAAGTCGAGCTCTATCAAGGCCGCTCCTACAAGTCCTATCGTGGCATGGGCTCGCTCGGCGCCATGACACAAGGCTCGGCCGACCGCTACTTCCAGGACAACGAAGCCAATACCGACAAGTATGTGCCGGAAGGCATCGAAGGCCGCGTACCGTACAAGGGCCCGATCGCCCAGGTCATCCACCAGCTGATGGGCGGCCTGCGCTCGTCGATGGGCTATCTCGGCTGCAAGACCATTGCCGAGATGCACGAGAAGGCCGGCTTCGTCGAAATCACTTCGGCCGGGATGCGCGAGTCGCATGTCCACGACGTGCAAATCACCAAGGAAGCACCAAACTACCACGTCGAACGCTGATTGACCGGCACTTCGACAAAAAACCGTGACGCATGCGTCACGGTTTTTTTTACCTGCACCATATGACGGCGGCACGGCATTTATTCATCAAAAAAAATGGATTTATATTTAAGATTACGCCGATATTGTACGTAGGAAGAGAGCACTAAAGTGAACACATCGCGACGCACTGCGTTGCAACTGTTCATACAACTTCAGAAGGAAGTTTTGCCATGAAGAAGTCCGCTCTCTTGATCACTCTCATGACGTTCGCAACCGCTGCCATGGCATCCGGTGGCTGTCACGCCGACTACAACCGCTGCCAATCGCCCGCCCAGATGGCGCAAGCCCAGCACGAGGCCGAACAGCAGATGGCGCAAAACGAGCAAAGCGATCAGGCCAGCGCACCGTCCCAGGATGCCAGCGCACCGTCTGCGCAAACCTCGGACAACGATGCCTGGACGCGCATCAATCAGCAGTCGGTCCCGACGCACTCGGTACGCTAAGCGCCAGCGCAATCAGACTGCAAATCGAAGAAAACCGTGTCGCTCCGTCGCCGCGGTTTTTTCATGTTTGTGTTTACACATGCTATTTGGTTCAGCTTATTAACATTATCATGCTAAGCTGATCGCCATATTGCGCCGCGACCACCGACCGATCGCCACCGACCGCACAGCCGTTCATATCCGGATATCATCCATGCATTCTTCGCGCACAGAATCCGTCTTGCTCAACCAGCATCGCTATCTCGTTTGTCACTGGGGCGCGGAGTCTGCGCCGCTCATGGTGCTGCTGCACGGCTGGATGGACAGCGCCGCCACGTTCGAATTCCTGGTGGCGGCCTTCCGCCATCAATGGCATGTCGTCGCGCCGGATTGGCGCGGCTTCGGAGACAGCGAGTGGAATAGCGGAACGTATTATTCGGCCGAGTATCTTGCCGATCTCGATGCACTGCTCGAGCACTACAGTCCACGCACCCCGGTCCGCTTGGCCGGGCATAGCATGGGCGCAATGATCGCCGGGCTCTACGCCGGCATTCGTCCGGAACGGGTTGCCGCGCTGGTGCTGATCGAAGGGTTCGGTCTGCCGGACTCGCGCCCCGAAGAAGCGCCGGGACGGTACGCCCGTTGGCTGAAAGAGCGGCGCGAACCGCCGCGTTTCGCACCGCTGGCCTCGCTAGAGACCGTGGCCGACAAGTTGCGCGAACGCAATCCGCGCCTGAGTGAAGAGCGGGCGCTCTGGCTCGCCGCCGCCCTCACCCGCAAAGACGGACAAGGACGGCTCGTTTATCGCGCCGATCCGCGCCACAAGATGGTCAACCCGACGCTTTACCGCCTCCGTGAAGCGCAAGCGTGCTGGCGCAAGATCACCTGTCCGGTGCTGTGGGCGATCGGCGGCGACATGTGGGACCATCCGATGGCCAAGGGCGTGTTCGACACGCTCGATATCCGCCGCAGTTGTTTCGCTCGCCTGAGCGAAGCGAAGATCGCTGCTGCGGGCCACATGATCCAGTGGGAACAACCCGAGGCGCTTGCACAGGTGCTGGAAGCGTTTTTCCTCGCACCGGACGAGACCGTCACGTCCGGGGTATAAGCCGGAAACGCACGTCGGGGCCGACCCGGCGCACGTCGTCGATATGCAGCACCTGCTTTTGCGCCAGATCTTCGAGCGCAGGCCAGCCAAACAGTCCCCGAGCAGCATCGCCGGCCAGAGACGGCGCCAGATACAGCACGATTTCATCGACCAGTCCGGCGCGCAGCAGCGCGCCGTTCAGCCCTGCCCCCGCCTCCACCAGCAGATGATTGACGCCGCGGCCAGCCAGCGCGGTCAACAAACCGGCCAGATCGGCATGTCCATCGTGCTCGGCAAGCCGCAGCGCTTCGCAGCCATTGACGAGATACGGCGCCAGGCGGTCGGCTTCCGTCACACAACTGGCGAGCACGGTCGCGCCGCCATGGAAAATACGGCTGGCCGGATCAGTGACCAGCGCATGGTCGAGCACCACCCGCAGCGGCTGCGCCGCCCCGGGGATCTCGCGTACCGTCAATTGCGGATCGTCGGCCAGCACCGTGCCACTGCCCGTCAGAATGGCGCAGCTGGCCGCGCGCAATCGCTGTACATCGCTGCGCGCCTGCGGCGAGGTGATCCATTGGCTCTTGCCGTTCAGCAGCGCCGTTTTGCCGTCTAGCGTGGCTGCCGCCTTGAGTGTCACCCAGGGGCGCGCGCGCATCACCCGCGACAAAAAGCCGCGATGGACATGCCGCGCCTCCGTTTCCAGCAGACCACACTCGGCAATGATCCCGGCCGCACGCAACAGGGCCAGCCCGCGCCCCGCCACTTCGTGATAGGGATCGACCATCGCCGCCACGACGCGGCCAAGCCCGTGGCGGATCAGCGCTTCAGCGCAAGGCGGCGTGCGGCCATGATGGCTGCACGGCTCGAGCGTGACATAGGCCGTCGCGCCATGAGCGGTTTCACCGCGCGCTGCGCAGTCCTTGAGCGCCTGGATTTCGGCATGATCACCGCCAGTGGCCAGGGTCGCGCCCGCACCGATAAGCTGGCCGTCACGAACCAGCACACAGCCGACACCTGGATTGGGGGCGGCGCGTCGCGTCGCGCCCTCCGCCAGCCGCAATGCCTGCTGCATGAACGAATGATCTTCTGCACTGAACATGGAACACCCTAGGAAAAAAGAAAGCGCCTAAGCGCCGGCGGCCCGCCATTGCGGCAGCAACAGCCCGTAGACGGCATGGTCGAGTACGCGCTCTCCGATCCACTCGCGACCGCGTAATATGCCTTCGAACGTAAAGCCGAGCCGCTCGGCGACGGCGCGGCTGCGCCGGTTGTCGTCGGCGCAGGCGAGCTGGATGCGATAGAGGTTTAGCCGGCTGAATCCATGCCCGACCAGAGCCCGGCAGGCGCGCGTCATGATGCCCCGCCCCTGCCAGTCTTTGCCGAGCCAGTAGCCGATCTCGCAGCGACGCATCGTCGGCTCGATGGAGAAGAAGCACAACACACCGGCAATCGCGCCATCGACGCGCACCAGCAGATTGAGGAAGCGCCCGTCGCGATTGCCGTCGAGCGAGAAGCGGATATAACGCAGACCGTCGTCGATGCTGCGCATCTGACCGAGCCACGGCATCCAGCGCGCAAGTTCGACACGGTTGGCGTCAATGAGATCGAACAGCCCGGCCGCATCATCCTCAGCCGGTTCGTCGAGCACAATGCCATCGCCAGCATCGATCCGATACATCGCGGCGCCTCAGTGATCCGACTTTTGCACTTCCTGGATCGCCTCACTGAACTCGGCCACGTCCTCAAAACTGCGATAGACCGAGGCGAATCGCACGTAAGCAACCTTATCCATGCGGGCCAGCTCGTTCATCACCATCTCGCCGATCTGGCGCGAACTGATTTCGCGCTCGCCCAACTGCAGCAGCCGGTGACAGATTCGATCGATCGCCTCGTCGACCAACGTGGTCGATACCGGACGCTTGTGCAACGCACGCATGAAGCTGACACGCACCTTTTCCGGGTCGAATTCCGCCCGGTGACCACCGGTCTTGACGACCTGCGGCATGCGAACATCGGCAGTTTCAAAGGTGGTGAAACGCTTTTCGCATTTCAGGCAGCGACGGCGGCGACGGATGCTGGAACCGTCCTCATTGACGCGCGAATCGATAACCTGAGTATCGGCGTGGCCGCAAAACGGGCATTTCATGGCTTTAAACCCCCGGCGGTAAGCAAATAAAGCAGATCTTATCAGCACAGACGGATATCCAGCTAATGATATCCGAACCAAATCGCTAAATCTGTCGTAAATCCGGTGTAAGCCAAGCAGGTGTTGCGCAAAAGAAAAAGGCCGCCAACAGCGGCCTTTTTTCTGTCCGGCATCGCTTATTTGCGGCCGTACACCGGCAGACGCTTGCAGATTGCCTTGACGGATTCGGCCACACGCGCCAATACCGCTTCATCCTGCGGCGCCTCGAGCACGTCGGCGATCAGATTGGCCAGCTCGCGTGCCTCGCTGTCGCCGAAGCCGCGGGTCGTCATCGCCGGGGTACCGATACGGATACCGGAGGTCACAAACGGCTTTTCCGGGTCATTCGGGATCGCGTTCTTGTTGACGGTGATGTGGGCACGGCCAAGTGCGGCTTCCGCATCTTTACCGGTAATGTGCTTGGCACGCAGATCAAGCAGGAAGACGTGGCTTTCAGTGCGGCCGGACACGATGCGCAGACCGCGTTCGATCAGTGTTTGCGCCATGATCTGCGCATTCTTCTTCACCTGATGCTGGTACGTCTTGAACTCACTGCTGGCCGCTTCCTTGAAGGCCACCGCCTTGGCGGCGATCACATGCATCAGCGGACCGCCCTGCAGGCAGGGGAAGATCGCCGAATTCAGGATCTTTTCATGCTCGGCACGCGACAGGATTACGCCGCCGCGCGGACCGCGCAAAGTCTTGTGGGTGGTGGTGGTAACGAAGTCCGCATGCGGCACCGGATTCGGGTATTCGCCGGCAGCGACGAGACCGGCGTAGTGCGCCATGTCGACGAACAGGTAAGCACCGACCGAATCGGCAATCTTGCGCATGCGTGCCCAGTCGATCTCGAGCGCATAGGCCGAAGCACCGGCCACGATCATTTTCGGCTTGTGTTCGCGCGCCAGCTGTTCGACTTCGGCGTAGTTGAGCACTTCATCGGCATCGAGGCCGTAGGTCACGGCGTGGTAAAGCTTGCCGGAGATGTTGACCGAAGCGCCATGGGTCAGGTGACCGCCGTGGGCGAGGCTCATGCCGAGGATGGTATCACCCGGCTTCAGTACCGCGGCGTAGACCGCCTGGTTGGCCTGCGAACCCGAATGCGGCTGCACGTTGGCATATTCGGCGCCAAACAGCGCCTTCAGACGCTCGATCGCCAGCGTCTCAACCCGGTCGACATGCTCGCAACCGCCATAGTAACGCTTGCCCGGATAACCCTCGGCATACTTGTTGGTCAGGACCGAGCCCTGAGCCTCCATGACAGCCGGGCTTACATAGTTTTCGGAAGCAATCAGTTCCACGTGGTCTTCTTGACGACGATACTCGTCCTCCATGGCGGCGGAGAGTTCCGGGTCAAACTTGGCAATCGTCAGATCGGCAGCAAACATCTTGGGCACATCCCGTGGTTGGGTTAACGATAAGGGTAAATTCTACACGAAATGCCATTCCGGGCCGCCACCAAATATATGGCAAGGCCCGGAATTTTCACATGGAAATATCAGCCATTTCCCAGCGGCAATGCGGCCTGCACATCCGTCTCGACCATGACATTTTCCACCAGGCATTCTTGCAGCAGTTGCAGAAAATCCTCTTCTATCTGTCGGACGGAATCGAGCGGCGACAACGGCCAAACGAAACGCTCTCCGGCACTTTCACTGCCGGAGGCCGAAATCTCGACGTGAATCTCGCCGCCACGATGGGCGGATAGGCGTACCACCGGCGTGCGGCCTTCGCTGCGCAACGCACGCAGGCGTGCACTGGCGAACACTTGCAATGCCACTTCCAGCCGGGCTCGGTTGCCGGCGTCCATCGCCTGCATCAGCGGCGCCAGCGACCGGGCGATCGGGAACAGGGTCACGCCTTCCGTCTTCAGCTCTTCCCCGATGAATTTCATCAGCGGCATACCCCAAGCCCCTACAGTCGGGCTGAATCGCACCGGGGCGGGGCCATCCCCTGACTGAATCGCCACGCCGAGCAGATAGCGCAGGAACACCCCCTCTTCTTTCACCGTGACAGGGCTGGCGGGCAGATCCAGCGGCAAACCGCGCGCGGCATCAGCCAGTTGCCGGGTAAAGCGGTAGAGTTGCGCCGGAGAGATGCCGAGCACAGCGTCCGGATGCAACAACTTTCCAGACAGGAAAACCTCGCCATCGGCCGCAAACACGCCGTGCTGCCGGAAAATACGATCGAGTCCGTCTACGTCGGCAATGCGATCCGGCAGGGTCGCGCGCTGACGCGAGCCGGCAACCAGGACCAGCGGCAGGGCAAAAATCACTGCATGCCGTCCGGGCGCGGCCTCGACCGCATCGCGCATTGCACGCCACAGCACTTCATAGACGTCCTGCGACGGCGCCATGTTCAGCGCCACGGAAATCATCAATACCTCGTCACGCTCCAACAACTCGCGCAAGGCATCCTGCAACGCTTCGCATTGCAAATCGCGATCGGCAGCCGCAGCGGTCAGCACCGACTGGGCGAGGTGAATCAGTCTATTACTCACGCTGGCCGTCGGATAAAGGCGCGGCTCAGGCAAATGCTTTATTGTCATGGTGTCATCCTGCTGCAATCCGGAACGGGTATTGTCGCACAGCCAGGCATCGCGATGTGGCAGCGGCGATCAGGGCATTTTCGTTTTCAAACATAAGCAACGATTAATAAGCGACAAATTTGTACATTTTCTGACTTGTCGCTCATACGAAAGTTGACACCCGAACACGCCGTCACGATAATTCAGCCACGTTGAGATGCAGCAATTGCTTCTTGATAGTTTCTCCTCTATTTCTCCTTTGTAGACTTGGCGCGGAACATTGTTCCGCGCATTTTTTTGCCCATTTTCCCTGCTTTTCGACTCAAAGCGGTTACTTTCCCTCCACATGGCCAGTGATTCACGCCGTTGGTGCAATTTGCACCAAGAACGGGCAATCTGACAGTGAAAGTCTCTTTTTTACCCCAATCTCCGTGTACGCCACGTTGTTCTCTTTCCGACGCCCATAACGAAATTAAATATTGTATACAGTTCGTTTTGTTACAAAACGAATCAAAAATGCTTTCAATTTCCTGCAAACGAACATCACAATCCGAACAACCATGCCAGACTCATGTATCGCAAGCCATAAAAACGCGACGCCGCCCCCATCGGGGCGGCGTCGCGTTTTTATAACCGTCGCGATTATAAGCCAGGATAAGCGTGCAACAAGCGGTCGATGCCACCACTCTGCCGTAGCATCCGCAAACCGGCATTGGCACGATCCAGCATGGCACGATTGCCTTTTTTCACGACAAAGGCGTAGGCATCGCGTCCGTATTGCGGCTTGCTGATTACACGCAACGAAGCATCCGTAGCCACCGCGCGACGCAGCGCATGCAAATCGCCGAACACGCCATCGATCGCCCCAGAGCGCAGATCCGCCAGCATCGGAGGCACACCGTCATAGCGTTGCAGTGCCGCCGGGCGCACCCCCAGCCGAGCCAGCCAGTCGAGGGCGCTGCTGCCGGCCAGGGCACCGATAGAAGCGAGCTCGCGTGGATCATCGTGCTGAGCGGCCGTCGGCACAAGCAACACCTGCGGCTCGAAATAGTACGGCACGGAAAAATCAAAGCGGCGCTGCCGCTCGGGGGTAACTGCAACGGCGGAAACGATCATATCGACCCGCCCTGACTCCAGCGATGCCAGCAGATTCGGCCAGGGCAGATTGACGAATTTGACCGTCACGCCTTCGGCCCGCGCCCAGGCATTGACCAGATCGATGTCGAAACCGGACAGGCGGCCACTGTCATCGACCGACTCGAACGGTGCATAGCTGGCATTGATGCCGACCCGGACCAGCACCGCGGCGCGGGCTGGCAGGCCAGCAAAAACCAGCAGCAGCGTCAGAAAAAAAACAAAGCCCTTGTGCACATTCATCACTAATCCCGGTAAAGCGCCAGCCGTGAAACGACACGAGCGGGCAAATTGCCCGCTCGTTCGACCGTCAGACGGCAACGCGCAATACTTTAGCGCCTTTCCACCTGGCTGACATCCCTGACCGCACCACTCGCGGCCGAAGTGGTCATCGCCGCATAGGCTCGCAACGCCGGGCTGACAGCGCGAACACGGGCGGCCGGTTGCCAAGTGCCGTTACCTTTGCCGGCACGGCGTGCCTCGAGCGTAGCGTCGTCGACCGCGAGGTGGATGCTGCGTGCCGGGATATCGATCTCGATGCGGTCGCCATCTTCGACCAGGCCGATCAGACCTCCGTCGGCGGCCTCAGGCGAGACATGGCCAATACTGAGTCCGGAGGAACCACCGGAGAAACGACCGTCGGTCAGCAACGCACAAACCTTGCCAAGGCCCATCGATTTCAAATAGGAAGTCGGATAGAGCATTTCCTGCATGCCCGGACCTCCCTTGGGACCTTCATAACGGACCACCACGACATCACCGGCCACGACATTGCCGCCGAGAATGCCATCAACGGCGTCTTCCTGGCTTTCGAACACCCGTGCCCGACCGGTAAAGCGCAAGATACTGTCATCAACCCCAGCGGTCTTGACGATGCAACCGTCGAGAGCCAGGTTGCCGAACAGCACGGCCAGACCGCCATCCTGGCTATAGGCGTGAGCACGATCCCGGATGCAGCCGGCGGCACGATCGAGATCAAGTTCGGGGAAACGCATGCTTTGCGAGAAAGCCAGCGTGGTCGCAATGCCGCCCGGCGCCGCGCGGTAGAAGCGCCCGGCCGATTCGCCCGCGCCTTCCCGTGCGACATCCCACTCGTCGAGCGCCGCGCCGAGCGTGTCGCTATGTACGGTAGGCAGATTGCGTTCGAGCAGGCCGGCACGATCGAGCTCGCCGAGAATAGCCATTACACCGCCAGCCCGATGCACATCCTCCATATGATATTTCTGAGTCGCCGGCGCGACCTTGCACAGGCAAGGCACCTTGCGCGAAATGGCATCGATGTCGGCCATCGAGAAATCGACTTCTGCCTCATGCGCGGCGGCAAGCAGATGCAAGACGGTATTGGTCGAGCCGCCCATCGCCACGTCAAGCGACATGGCATTGGCGAATGCGGCACGCGATGCGATGTTGCGCGGCAACACGCTTGAGTCGTCCTGCTCGTAATAACGTTTGGCCACATCAACAATCAACCGCCCGGCGCGCAGGAACAGTTCCTTGCGGTCGGCATGCGTTGCAACCAGCGAGCCATTGCCCGGCAGCGAAAGTCCAAGCGCCTCGGTCAGGCAGTTCATCGAATTGGCGGTAAACATGCCGGAACAGGAGCCACAGGTCGGGCAGGCAGAGCGTTCGAATTCGGCCACCTGGCTATCACTGACTTCCGGGTTGGCAGCCTCGATCATCGCATCGATCAAGTCGAGCGAGCGCGTCGAGCCATTCCAATCAACCTTGCCGGCCTCCATCGGACCGCCGGAAACGAACACAACCGGAATATTGAGCCGCAGCGCAGCCATCAGCATTCCCGGAGTAATCTTGTCGCAATTCGAGATGCACACCAGCGCATCGGCACAATGGGCATTGACCATGTATTCGACCGAATCGGCGATCAGCTCGCGCGACGGCAGGCTGTAGAGCATACCGCCATGCCCCATGGCAATGCCGTCGTCGACGGCGATGGTATTGAATTCTTTTGCCACCCCACCGGCCCGCTCGATTTCGCGTGCGACAAGCTGGCCTAGCGGGTGCAAGTGCACATGGCCGGGGACGAACTGGGTAAACGAGTTGGCAATGGCGATGATCGGTTTTTGAAAATCGTCGTCCTTCATGCCGGTGGCGCGCCACAGTGCGCGGGCACCGGCCATATTGCGACCGGAGGTCGAAGTACGGGAGCGGTATTCGGGCATTACAATTCCTTGCTTCTGTAACATCAAGAAGATGGCAGCGCACTTGCTGCAACGGCGGCAGGCCGGGTAGGCCGTGCGCCGAAGAGAATCGGGGGGTAAGAATGGAAACCCCCGCACACGCCAGCGAGGATAATCGCGCGCGACGTTAAGCAACGCTTTCCGTATAATTCGGTCAATTCATCTATCCTTTTACTCTTTTACCGCAAACGCGCACAACTGACAAATGATCATTCATCCGCAATTCGACCCAGTTGCCATCCATCTCGGCCCACTCGCCGTGCACTGGTACGGGCTGATGTACATGGCCGGTTTCCTGATGTTCGTCCTGCTCGGCAACCGGCGCATCCGCCAGGGACGCAGCTTCATGACCAGCAAGATGCTCGACGACCTGCTGTTCTATGGCGTACTCGGCGTCGTACTGGGCGGTCGGCTCGGCTACGTGCTGTTTTACAAACCGGGCGAATATCTGGCACATCCAGCCGAAATCCTGCGTGTCTGGGAAGGCGGCATGTCGTTTCACGGCGGATTTCTCGGCGTGCTGCTGGCAATGATCCTGTACGCGCGACGTCATCGGCGCAGCTTCTGGGACGTGGCGGACTTCGTGGCGCCGCTGGTGCCGCTAGGTCTCGCCGCCGGACGCATCGGCAACTTCATCAATGGCGAGCTGTGGGGGCGCGTGACGAGCCCCGATGCACCGTGGGCGATGCTGTTCCCACAGGCTGCAGCGGAAGACCGCCTGTGGGCGGCATCCCATCCGGAGTGGATTCCCACTTATCTGAAGTTCGGCGGCCTGGCGCGTCATCCGTCCCAGCTGTACGAATTCATCCTGGAAGGACTGGTGCTGTTCTCCGTCCTCTGGTTCTATAGTGCCAAGCCGCGCCCGCGCGCCACGGTGTCAGCACTGTTCCTCATCGGCTACGGCGCCTTCCGCTTCCTGGTCGAATTTACCCGCGAGCCGGACGATTTCCTTGGCCTGCTGGCCGCCAATCTCAGCATGGGTCAATGGCTGAGCTTGCCGATGATCATTGCCGGCCTCGCGCTCTGGGCCTGGGCACGACGCCAGCCGCTCGGCGACTGATTTTCACTCCATCCGCACGCGCGGGATCCCGCGCGTGCATCCTGCACGCAGCAATCCGCCAAATTCCCCGCCAAAACCGACATACTCTGGCGCATTCCGCCTCCGCGCCGCAATTAACTGTTGATCCGCGTCAAAAACAAACGATTTAGCACAAGCTTATATACACCTGCAGGTACTAGGCTGTGCTTCGCTGCCAAGCGGGCGTATTACTTGCGCACCACCTTGGCATCGATCGTGCAGCGCATCATTCGGCTGTGAATCAAAACAACATCACAGGGAGTTTGGCATGAAACGATTACACCTTTGCCTGCGACTAACCATGCTGGCCTCAGCGCTGGCAAGCCTGCCCGCCTTTGCGGTTCCCTCCGCCCCGGACTATGTCGACGACAGTCAGTACCTGACTGCCGCGCGCAATCACATACTGCCGCCGGACATTCCGTGGACCGGAAAGAGCGAGCAATTCATTGCAGCCAAGACTGACCCGTTCGTCACACCGATCGAAGCATCCGACTTCCAGCACACACCGACCTATTTTGAAACCCTCGATTACCTGAAAAAGCTGCAGGCGGCCAAACCTGACCTCATCAAGCTGATGAGTTACGGCGAAAACACCGACACCGGCACGCCGTTCAGCATGGTGATCGTGTCCAAGTCATCGGACAAGTCCGCAGCAGGCCTGAAAGCCTCCGGCCGGCCGACTGTCTACGTGGAAGCCGAAATCCACCCTGGAGAAGCCAACGGCAAGGATGCCGGGCTGATGATGATTCGCGACATGACGGTCAACGACAGGGAAAGTGCCCTGCTCGACAAGATCAATCTGATCTTCGTCCCGGTGGTGAATATCGACGGAGATCTGCGCAACGGCAAGTACGGCCGTATCAACCAGAACGGACCGGCCAATACCGGCTGGCGCGTCGACTCGCGCAACCTCAATCTCAACCGCGACTTCACCAAGCTCGACAGTCCGGAAATCCGCGATGTGGTGCGCATCCTCAATGAATATGATCCTGACTTCTTCATCGACACCCATTCCACCGATGGCGTGGTTTATCAATATGACGTGACCTATTGCAACAACGGCATGGGCTGGGCGAAAAACGGCACGCTGTGGATGAACAACGTGATGACGCCGCGCGTCTACGCGGAGCTGAAAGACTACGGCCACCAGCCGAACGTCTGCATCAGCATGAATGACAACGAAGACATCTCGCAGGGCTACTACCCCTACTACAGCGATTACGCACGCTTCTCCAACCAGTATGCCGACATCCGCGGTATTCCCGGCATCCTGGTCGAATTGCATGCGCTCAAGCCGTATCGCCAGCAGGTTCTGGCCAACTACACCCTGTACAAGTCAATCTTCGAAGCTGTTGGCGACAACAAGGACAGCCTGCGCACCGCGATCGCAGAAGACCGCGCAGTACGCGATCAGCAAGTGACTCTCACCTGGAAGACCCCGGACGGCAAGGCGCCGATCGTCGATTTCAAGGGAGTGAAATATACCAAGGAGATGTCGCCGATCACCGGCGACAAGATCGTCCACTGGACCAATCAGCCGATGGACTATCACATCCCGCTGACGGCACAAACCGAGCCGGACCTGATCGTGCAGCGGCCCAAGGCCTATGTCGTGCCGGCGCAATGGCATGAAGTGATCGAACGTCTCAAGGTGCACGGCATCAAGATGACGACGCTGGCAGCACCGACGACCATGGATGTCACCGTCTACCGTCTCGAAGACGTCAAGCTCGGCACGCCATTCGAACCTGACCGCGAGTCGGCCGACAAAATCCCCGGCTATGAAGGCCATCTGCTGGTCACCAGCAAGCCGGTCGCCGAACATCGCAAGGTCACCTACCCCGCAGGTTCGGTCGTCATCGACCCCAACCAGCAGCTCGGTACACTGGCGATGGACTTGCTCGAACCGGCAAGCCCGGACTCGTTCCTCAGCTGGGGCTTCTTCAATGCCAACCTGACGTCGGCCGAGGCGCCGGAAGCATACGTAATGGAGCCGATGGCACGTGCGATGCTTGCCGAAAGCCCCGCACTCAGGAAGGCATTCGCCGAAAAGCTGAAGACCGACAAGAACTTCGCCAAAGATCGTAATGCACGACTTAACTGGTTCTACAATCAGACGCCATTCGCCGACAGCAACCGTTATATGTATCCGGTAGGCAAGGTAGAATAAGCGATTATCCGTTCGCAAAAAAAACGGCGGGATATACCCGCCGTTTTTTTTATGCCACTCTATTGCTGCACACTGCATGCGGCACCAAGTCATCTCGGCTACAATGGATTGGCATCGACCTTTCGAGGGAACCTACATGATTGTCAAAGTTCTCGGCACCTGCGCTGCAACTGGCTCGCCGACCCCTGCCACCTGCTACCTGATCGATGACAATACCCTGCTCGATTGTGGCGACAGCGTCCAGCAGTTGCCGGTCGAAAACCGGCTTGCCATCGAACGCGTGCTGCTTACCCACGCCCATGCCGACCATAGCGACGGCTTGCCATCCTTGCTGCAGGCACATGCGGAACATGGCGGTCGAGGCGTCACCGTCTATACCCAACAGGAAACCATCGACGAACTACTCCACGGCCAGCTCGAAGCGTCGCCCGATTACGTCGCGATGAAAACGGCCGATGGCAGCACACTGCTGCGTCTCGTGGCGATCGAAGTCGGCGATGCAATTCCGCTGCCAGACGGCATGGCCACCGCACTACCCGCCCAGCACAGCATTCCTGCCGTCGGCTGGCTGATCGAAGGCCCGTGGAGGGCGCTCACCTACACCGGCGACACGGCATTGTGTCCGGCCTTCTGGCACTGGTCGGCCAACGTTCCGTCCTTGAGCGACATCATCTGCGTGGTGGGCTGCGCCAGCGATGCACCAGACATTGCCGCCAGTGAAGGTCACATGACGCCGGAAAGCCTGGTCACCATGCTCGACCTCGTGCCGCCCAATGTGCAGATCTGGATCGCAGACCAGCAGAGTGGCGCTTCGCACGCAAGCACGCTGAGCGAGGTCCGGCGTCTTGCGCCGTCCGTCATCAATATCGCTGACATTTCGGCCGACTCCCTGATCGACCTCTGAACAGGCGGCGGGCCGAAAGGCCCGCCGTTTCAACGCCAACGCCGCAGCAACAGCGCATTGCCGACCACCGACAGCGAACTTGCCGCCATGGCGGCACCAGCCAGCGCCGGGCTCAGGAAACCAAATGCGGCAAGCGGGATCCCGAGCACATTGTAGGCAAACGCAAAAAACAGATTCTGACGGATTTTCGCCAAGGTATCGCGCGACAAGCGCACCGCGTCGACAGCATGCGCCAGATCGTCATGCATCAGCGTCACGTCGGCCGCCTCGATCGCCGCCTCGGTACCGCCCCCCATCGCAAAACCGACGTCGGCGGCCGCCAGCGCAGGCGCATCGTTGATGCCATCGCCCAGCATGGCAACCCGATCGCCGCCGCTACGCAACTCGGCAAGAATCCGCGCCTTGTCCTCAGGCATCAATTGGGCACGATGGCCGTCCACACCGGCTTCGCCGGCTATGCGCTCGACTGCCAGCGCATGGTCACCGCTGAGCATCAAGACCCGCACGCCCATTGCCTGCAGACGGGACACCGCCTCGGCGGCGCCGGCACGTATACGGTCGGCCAGCGCCAGCACCCCGACCGGTCTGCCATCGAGGACGACACCGACAACGGTTTTCCCCTCGCCACGCCATGTCGAGACCACGCCAGCAGCGTCGATATCCAACCATTCCGGCGTACCGACACGCAAGAGACCGATGCCGGACAATTCCGTTTCGACACCAAGCCCGGCCTTGGAAGAGAAGTCCCCGACCGGCAACAGCGCCAGGCCGGCTGACTGCGCACGCTCGACCACGGCGCGCGCGAGCGGATGGGTAGAACCCGCTTCGGCGCTGGCCGCCCACTGCAACAACGCGTTCTTCTCATAGCCGGGGAATACCGCCACGTCGGTCACTGCCGGCCGCCCTTCGGTCACCGTGCCGGTTTTATCGACGGCGAGAACCGTAACCCGCCCGGCAAGCTCGAGCGCTTCGGCGCGGGCAAACAGGATGCCCCGTCGTGCGCCGATACCGATCCCGACCATAACCGCCGTCGGTGTCGCCAGTCCGAGTGCGCACGGGCAAGCAATCACCAGCACCGCAACCGCATGCATCAGCGCCAGCCCCCAATCGCCGGTCACGAGGCCGGTGATGAGAAGCGTCAGCACTCCGAGCGTGAGCACCGCCGGCACAAATACTGCCGACACACGGTCGGCGAGCCGCTGGATCGGCGCCTTCGAGCCCTGCGCCTCGCTGACAAGCCGCACAATGCGCGCCAGCTGCGTGTCGGCACCGACACTGGTAGCGCGGATCTTGACCAGGCCGGACTGGTTGCGCGTCGCAGCAAACACTGCATCGCCGGGCCCCTTGTCTACCGGCAGGCTCTCGCCGGTCAACATGCTTTCGTCGAATGCCGCCCCACCTTCGACCACTTCACCGTCGACCGGCACGCGCTCGTCTTCGCGGACCCAGACCAATTCGCCCGGCAGCAGACTGTCGACCGCAACGTCTTCGACCTGACCATCCCGCTCGACGAGCGCGCGGCGCGGGGCCAGATCGATCAGCGCTTCAATGGCACTGCCGGCCTTGCCCTTGGCGCGACTTTCCAGATACTTGCCGAACATCACCAGTGCAATTACCAGCGCACTGGCCTCGAAATAGATCTCATGCCCGGCCGCGCCATACAAGACCAGCCAGCACGAATACCCGTAGGCCGCGCTGGTGCCCAGCGCGACGAGCACATCCATATTGGCGGCACCGCCGCGCAAGGCGGCAAAGGCGCCGCGGTAGAAACGCCAGCCAAAGACGAACTGCAGCACGCTGGCGAACGCCCATTGCCAGAATTGCGGCACCATCCACGGCAGATCGAACGGCATGGCGAGCATCTGCCAGACAAACGGCAAGGCCAGCACACCGGCGACAATGAGACGCCGCCGTTCGGCACCAAGCTCCACCCCCTGCCGCTGTTGCCGCTCGGCACGTCCTTCCTGCGCATAGACACGCGCAAGGAAGCCTGCCTGGACGACAGCGGCGATCAACGCATCCGCGTCGGACGTACCGCTCGGATAACGTACCAGAGCTTGCTCGCTGGCGAAGCTGACCTGGGCCGACACACCGGGCAAGCGCGACAGCACTTTCTCGATACGTTGTGCACAGGCAGCGCAATGCATCCCCTCCACGGCCAGGGTCAGCGTCTCTTGCGGCACGGAAAAGCCGCTTTTCTGCACGGCATCGAGCACCGCGTCGGCAGCTGAGCCCTCTCCGAGATGCACGCGGGCGGTCTCGGTGGCAAAACTCACCTCGGCCTGCACGCCGGTCAGACGATTGAGGTTTTTCTCCAGCCGCGCGGCGCAGGCCGCGCAATGCATGCCGGAAATGGGCAACAACAGATCGGTCGTAGTCATGGTCGTCTCCTGGCATCAGTTTATACCCCATAGGGGTATTAAACAAGTTGCCACCGGCCAACAAAAACCGGGGTACGGCAGATGGCCGTACCCCGTTTTCATTTCCCGAACTCAGAGCGCGTCGGCAAGAAACTGCAACGTACGTCCCTGTGCACGCGCCGCGGCGCGCTGGTCGTAGACATTGGTCCGCCCCCAGCAATTGAAACCGTGCTCGCATCCCGGATAGTCGAAGAAAACCGCATTGTCCTTGCCGGCAAAACTCGCCTTGACGCGCGCCACCTTGTCCTGGCCAATATGGCTGTCCTGGTCGGCATAATGAAACAGGATAGGCTGATGAATGCGCTCGGCCAGATCCAGATGTTGATCGATGCCGCCGCCGTAGTAGCAGACGATGGCGTCGGCCTTGGCCAGCGCACCGCCACGGAATGCCAGCTGTCCGCCGAGGCAGAAGCCCAGCGTGGCGACCTTGTGCCCGGCCACTGCCGGCAGCGCGCCAAGATGGGTGACGGCGGCGGCGATATCGTCGGCTGCCCGGGCGGTATCGACCTGCTGGTAAAGCTCGAATGCGCGTGCCGAACCGTCGCGGTCATAATCGAGTTCGATATGCGGCGCTTCGCGCCAGAACACGTCCGGCGCCAGTACAACATAACCGGCCAGCGCATATTGTTCCGCCACAGCGCGGATATGGCGGTTCACACCCCATATTTCCTGAACCAGCACCAGGCCTGGCCCGGTGCCGAGCGGCGGCAGGGCGAGGTGCCCGGAAAACACCTCACCCGCTGTATTGCGGATATCGATCCAGTTAGCTGTCGTCATGGTTAATCCTTATCGTTGTGGTGGGAACTTCCGCGTGAGCCATACCAGAATGCCATCTGCCATTCATGGCTGGCGTGGCAATTTGCCTAAACAGGACGAATGGAGCAAAGTGGCTTCCTCGAAAATCGATTGCGCCGATTGGGCATGGCTGGCTTTCTCTTACTCTATTCGACCACCGACGGTCATACACTGAAAATCTGCAACCGGCTCGCCGAGACACTGTCCACCCATGGTCATGATGTCGACATTGCGGCGCTCGGCGACGCTCATCCACCGCTTGAACACTTCGACCGGGTCGTCATCGGCGCCAGCATCCGCTATGGGCACCACCAGCCGCGCGTCGCCGCGTTCATCGCCAGGCACAGAAAGATCTTGTGCGCCCGCGATGCAGCGTTCTTCTCGGTCAATCTCGTCGCTCGCAAACCGGAAAAGAGCCATCCGCAAACCAACCCCTATCTGCGACGCTTTCTGCGCCATCTCGACTGGCAGCCGCGGCAATTGGCAGTCTTCGCCGGCAAACTCGATTACCCGCGCTACCGGCCGCTCGACCGTTGGATGATCCGGCTGATCATGTGGATGACAGGAGGGCCGACGCGACCTGACACCGTGTGTGAATACACCGACTGGCGGCAGGTGGAAAATTTCGCCCTCGCGCTGATCGGGCCAAAGCCGCCAAACGGTAGGACATGGCGGGCGGCCGAACGGCCGCCGCAGAAAAATCAAAGGCTTTCGTGACGACCAAGGATCTCGGCCAGCACTTCGACGATCAGTTGATGGTCTTCGCGCTGCGGCAAGCCGGAGACGGTCACCGTGCCGATGAAGCCGGTATGGGCAACCTGGATCGGAAAGGCACCGCCATGACAGGCATAATCGCGGCTCGGCAAACCCATTTTCTCTTCCAGCGTCGTGCCGCTGATCCGGCATTCGAGTCCGACAGCATAAGAACTGCGTCGCATCAGCTCGACCACGTTGCGCTTGCGGCGCGCCCAGTCGGCATTGGCCGGCGTCGTACCCGGCATGGCATGGAAAAACAGCAGCTCGGTGCCGCGGCGGATATCGATCACCACGGCAGCAGCCCGCTTCTGTGCCGCATCGCGCAAGGCGACCCCCAACTCCCAGGCCGACGCCGCATCAAACTGGGGAAACACCAGCTCGACCTCCTGACGCAGGATTTTCTGCAACTCTTGATCTAGTCCCATCTTGTCCTCGCTCTATGGCCGGGCGCTCGCCGCAATGCCGGGAATAATGCGGGGAGAATATCATCAAACAGAAATATGCAGCAATAACATGCGCATAGTTCCTGTCTCGACGTCAGATCATTGCACTCCACCCTCGAAAAACATCGCCTTGATATCAAGGGTGCCGGCCTGCCCGAGCGCCGGACCATGGAGGGCGAGCCAGGCGGACGCCCGCTCCCGGCCGGCTTCGAACAACCATTGCAAAAACGGCGCATGCGCCAGCGCGCGACTCGAACCATCGAGCTCGGCGACCAGATCCTGTGCTTCGATCAGGTGAAAGCGCGTATCGAGCAGGCGGCGCTCAAGCTTGCCACGCAGCGGTCCGGATTCCCGCGCCATGTCCTGCAACAGCGCGAACAGCCTCATTTCGCGCAAAAAAGCGCTGTTGAAACCGAGATTGAGCGCACGCTGCTGGATCTCCTCCGCAGTGCGCGGTGTCTCGCCGTGCAACAGCGGTGCGAGCAATACCAGCATGATGTCGCGGCTCTGACAATAGCGGATCAGCGGGAAGACAGCCGGATTGGCCGCGAAGCCTCCATCCCAGTAATCTTCGCCGTCGATCTCGATCGCCTGTTGCAGATGGGGCAGACAGGCAGAGGCCAGCAGCGCATCTGCCGACAGATCATGATTATCGAACAGCCGCAGCCAGCCGCTATTGGCATGGGTGGCGGCGATGAACAGCTTGACCGGCGACGCGCGCCGGATCAGGTCGAAGTCGAATAGCGACTCGATGATGTCACGCAGCGGATTGTAGTCGAGCGGGTTGAGTTGATACGGAGAGAACCAGCGAGTCATCTGCAGGGCCATTTGCAGGCCAGTCGGCACCGCGGTGTCGGCAGCGGTTGGCAGCGGCGAGAAAAGATCGCTCGAAATGCTGTTGCCGACCCGCTCCCAGAAACGACGCAACAGATCGCGCGCTCCATCGCGGCCTCCTTCGGCCAGCCCCTGCGCGACGGCTACCGCATTCATGGCGCCGGCACTGGTGCCGCTCAAGCCTTCAAAACGGCAGCAATCCGCTTCGAGCAGTGCGTCGAGCACCCCCCAGGTAAATGCGCCATGCGCACCGCCGCCTTGCAGCGCCAGATTGATGACAGGTTTGTTGCGCGTTTGTCCAAACATGCTTGCACCCTCATGTTGCAGCGCAGCAATAGTGACATATTCCGCATGGCCGAACAATCGGAATCGTGCCAGCGATTAACAAATAAGCGACAGCTTGTCTTGCAAAAAAAAAGCAGCCGCAAATGCGGCTGCGTCAACGAGGAGCTGCGCTGGGGTCAGTCGCAGTAAAGGTACATCAGGAGTGGGCAACCGCCCCGCCCTTGACGGCGGTATTGGCCGGCTTGTCGGCCAGGGTATCGTGCTCGAGGTAAAACACCAGCATGCCGACACCGACGCCGCCACCGACAATATTGCCGAGCGTCGCCGGGATCAGGTTATGCAAGGTATCGGCCAGGGTCGGCGCCGCACCACCGGAGGCAAACCAGCTAAGACCGAAGAACCCCATATTGGCGATACTGTGCTCGAAGCCGCTGAAGAAGAACACGAACACCAGCAGCATCACCATCGCCAGTTTGGCCATCTCGTTGGTCAAGCGCATCGGCACCCAGACCGCCAGACAGATGATCCAGTTACAGAGCACGCCCTTCCAGAAAATGGCCATTACATCAGCATGCACCTTGTGATTGATCACATCGAACAATAAATGCGTGGTGGGCCAGGAATTCATCGAACCGGTCTGCGCATAGATGAACGCCAACAGCATGGCACCGGCAAAGTTGCCGGTATAGACGAGCAGCCAGCTCTTTAGTACATCGAGCGGGGTCAACTGGCGCGACAGCGCACCAACCGTCATGTACATCACATTGCTGGTAAACAGTTCGCACTTGAAGAAAATGATCGTACACAGCGCCGTGCCGAAGAAGCCGGCACTTGCTGCATAGTAGAGCGGCGCTCCAGATGCATGCAGGATCTGGCCGAGCAGCAGGCTGACGATCAAGACGATGGTGATCAGCGCACCGGCGACCATCGCGCTGACAAAATAGCGCAGCGGTTTGTGGTTAAAGACCTGACTCTTGCGAACTGCCTCGCCGATGGCATAAGGAAGGGGAAGATTATTGTCCATGATAACGCCTCATCTGAGACCTGGCGCATCCGCCAGATCGCGGTTTAACGCAAACAATGATGACTTGCCCGCAGCCGATCCAGCTTCGGCCCGGGTACTTGCCTGCTCTTCCGCAACGTTCTCCCCGTGCGGATGCAATGTACGTGCCCCCGGTCGGCAAGTACTTCTTGCCGGGAACGCCAATAGGCATGCATACAATATGCCAGCTAGAACAGGGATGTCTGCGAACGCCCCCAAACCCTTTTACTGCAATGGTTTCAGACGTTCTCAGGAAGTGTCGACATCGATTGCCGAAGTGTCGGCACTCGACACATGGGACGCAAATCGTCAGAAATGTCGAATAAATACAGGGGAAATAAAACCGGGACGGCGGCGTCGGTGGGCCGAACGGCCCACCGACGAACTACAAATGTTTTCAGACCAGGTGAAGATCGAGCACGTAGCCGATATTATTCCATTGGCCTATTTCCTGCCGCAGCGCGTTCGCAGTCAGCGGGTTGTCGGCCACCCAGCTGCGATCGAGCGTCAGCACAAAACCACGTGCGCCAGGTTTCAGGTCCAGGGCTGGCGGCAATTGCGCATCATGGCGGCTGCGGAAGAACAGTACCGCCATGCGCAGACAGACGATGGCGACCCACAGCATGCGATCGTTGACGTAAGGCAGCAGCTTGCCCATGTCACCGCGCTGACAGAGCACGATCTGACCAAGCGAGGTTTGCTCGCGGCGCGAGAAACCGGGCATGTCGGCATTCTGCAGGATATAGGCGGAGTGCTTGTGATAGGCGGTATGGGCAATGCTCAGCCCGATTTCATGCAAACGGGCCGACCACAACAGCAGCTTGAGCCAATCCTGGTCGAGATCATCCCCCGATACCTTGCGGAACAGGCTCTCCGCCAGTTGCATCACGCGACGCATCTGCTCACCGTCGACATGGTAGCGGCGGCAGAACTGCATGACGGTGGTTTCGCGCATATCATGCTCGCGATGACGGCCGAGCAGGTCGTACAACACCCCGTCGCGCAGCGCGCCTTCGGCCACGGTCATCTTGTTGACGCCGAGCTCCTCGAACACACCAATCATGATGGCAAGCCCCCCCGGCAGCACCGGCGCACGGTCGGACTTCAGGCCGTTGAGGTTGACGTTCTTGATCTGACCGCGCCGGATCAGTTCCTGCCGCAGCAGTTCCATTCCCTCAAGCGTGATGTCGGCCGACGAATAATCGTTCAGTTCGAGGATATCGCGCAGCGAGCGCGCAGTACCCGAGGTGCCGACCGCCAGCTGCCACTCTTCCGGCCGGAATGTCTGGCGAATGCGCTGAATCTCGTTGCGGGCGGCCAGGGTTGCCTCGCGGAACTGGTTTTTGCCCAGCTTGCCATCGGGAAAATAACGCAGGCTGTAGCTGACACAGCCGAGCGGCAGGCTTTCCGTCGCCAATGCGCGATACTGGCTGCCGATGATGAATTCGGTCGAGCCGCCACCGATATCGACCACCATGCGCCGCTCGCGGGTCGCCGGCAGTGTATGCGCGGCGCCGAGATAGATCAGACGCGCTTCTTCGCGGCCGGCAATGATCTCGATCGGAAAACCGAGCAGCGATTCGGCCCGGGAGATGAACTCCGGCGCGTTCTTCGCCACGCGCAGCGTGTTGGTGCCGACGACCCGCACTTGCGTCGGGGCAAAGCCGCGCAAGCGCTCGCCGAAACGCGCAAGACAAGCCAGTGCGCGCTCCTGCGTATCTTCGTCGAGCACTTTGTCGACGCCGAGGCCGGCGCCCAGGCGCACGGTTTCCTTGAGCGAATCAAGCGTGTAGAGCTGGTCTTCCACCAGGCGGGAAATCTGCAGCCGGAAACTGTTCGAGCCCAGGTCCACGGTTGCCAGCACATCGAAGGCGTGGTTATCGATCGTCAAAGTGCGCACTTCTTCAAGAGGGTTGGGAAAACGGCGAAAAAAAAGCGGTAACCGGATGTTACCGCCGTTTTTCACCGCCGCCAATCGGGTCTTTACTGCCCGTTGGTCTGCTCCCGCAACGCCTCCGGCGACAGATGACGCACATCGGTCCCCTTGACCAGATAAACAACGTATTCGGAAATATTGGTGGCATGGTCGCCGATCCGCTCGATGGCCTTGGCCATGAACAGGGTATCGATCGACATGCTGATCGTGCGCGGATCTTCCATCATGAAGGTAATCAACTGGCGCAACTCGGCGTTGAAATCGTCGTCGAGGCGGCGATCTTCCACCGACAATTCCTGCGCGGCATTCGGGTCGAGACGGGCAAAGGCATCGAGCGCTCGCCGCACCATCGCGAGCGCGACTTCAGCCATCTTGCGGATCTCGCGGAAACGCGGCACCTGATAACGCTCGGTCTGAAAGATGGTCTTGCCCATGCGCGCGATCTTCTGCGCCTCGTCGCCAATGCGTTCGAGGTCGGTAATGGTCTTGATCACGGTCATGATCATGCGCAAGTCACCGGCGGCCGGCTGGCGACGGGCAATGATGTGCGTGCATTCGTCATCGATCGACACTTCCATGGCGTTGACCGCCGCGTCCTGATCGACCACCTTCTGCAACACGTCGATATCGCCGCTCATCAGCGCGTCGACCGCTGCACGGATCTGTTGCTCGACGAGCCCTCCCATTTGCAGCACCCGGGTCCTGACAGTCTCGAGTTCGAGGTCAAACTGCTTGGAAATATGCTCAGCCATGTACGCCTCATCAAACAGTAAAAACAAACGCGGATTGTAAACCGGCCAGATGACAAGCTCGTGACGGTTCATACTGGCCGGTTCGCCTGCGCGAACGAAGAACGGCGACGATCAGCGCAGCACTTCTACACCGTTCTGACGGCCAAGCAGCAAGACATCGGCACGGCGCTTGGCGAACAGACCATTGGTCACGACGCCTGCAATCTGGTTGAGGGTTTCTTCGAGCTCGACCGGTTTGGAAATCTTCAGCTCGTGCACGTCGAGAATGATATTGCCGTTGTCGGTGGTGAAGTCCTTGCGCAGCTCGGGGTGCCCGCCGAGACGAACCATCTCGCGTGCCACATAGCTGCGCGCCATCGGTACGACTTCAATCGGCAGAGGGAAAGTGCCGAGCATTTCCACATACTTGTTTTCGTCGGCGATACAGATGAACTGCTCGGCAGCGGCGGCAACGATTTTCTCGCGTGTCAGTGCGCCACCGCCGCCCTTGATCATGTGCAGGTAATGGTTGATCTCGTCGGCGCCGTCGATATAGACCGGCAGCGCGTCGACGGTATTGAGATCGAACACCGGGATATGGTGCGCCTTCAGCCGTTCGGCGCTGGCGACGGAACTGGGCACGGCACCCTTGATGCGGCCTTTGATGGTAGCCAATTCCTCAATGAACAAATTGACGGTGCTGCCGGTGCCGATGCCGATCACGGCATCATCAGGAACAAACTCCAGAGCCTTGCGGGCCACGGCGAGCTTGAGCTGGTCTTGTGTCATCATTTGGACGTTCTCCCGTATGTCGATCTTGGTGGAATGGCTTTTTACATTATCCCATATAAATTCAAAAACCTGACAGCCTAGATGGATGTCAATAGGCACACAGCCTGCGCCTCGATGGCTTCCCCACGCCCCAGATAGCCGAGTTTTTCGTTGGTCTTGCCCTTGATGTTGATCGCACCGGCATCGACCGTCAGGTCCTGTGCCAGCACCGCACGCATTGCGTCGATATGGCCGGCGAGCCGCGGCGCCTGGGCGATGAGCGTCGCATCGAGATTGACCAGTTGCCAACCAGCCCGGCGCACGATGGCATAAGCCTCGCGCAGCAGCACACGGCTGTCGGCGCCGCGAAAGCGCTCGTCCGTATCCGGAAAATGGCGGCCGATATCGCCGAGGCCGGCGGCGCCAAGCAGCGCATCGGTCACCGCATGCAACAGTGCATCAGCATCCGAATGGCCGAGCAGGCCGCGTTCGTATTCGATTTGCACGCCACCGAGAATCAACGGCCGGCCTTCTACCAGCCGATGAACGTCGTAGCCTTGCCCGATACGGAATGTCATGACTTTCTCGCCTCCAGAATGGCGCGGGCGAGCGGCAGATCGCGCGGCCAGGTGACCTTGAAATTACTCGCATCGCCTTCGACCAACAGCGGCTTGAGCCCGAGCATTTCGATCGCCGACGCCTCGTCGGTCACCTCCTCCCCGAGCTCGCCCTGCAAAGCGCGCTGCAACGCGCCGGCCCGGAACATCTGCGGTGTCTGGGCAAGCCACAGTCCCTGCCTGGGCAAGGTCGTGGCGACACGGCTCTCCGCATCGGCACGCTTGACGGTATCGGGAACCGGCAATGCCAGCAGACCGCCGACCGCGTCGTCACCGATTTCGGCAACCAGGCGCTCGACCATCGCGACGGACAGACAACAGCGCGCTGCATCGTGCACCAAGACCCAGTCTTCGTCGGCCGGGGCAATAGACGCCAGCCCCTGGCGCACCGTCAGGGCACGCGAGGCGCCGCCCACCCGGCGCACGCTCAGTCTCGGGAATTCCCAACGGTAATCGTCGAACCACTCATCGGCAGGAGAAATCACCACCGCCACTTCATCAATGGTCTCGACGGCACTCAGCGTTGCCAGGGTGTGCCACATCAGCGGCTGCCCCAGCAGTTGCAGGTATTGTTTGGGACTCGCAGCGCCGAAGCGCGCCCCGATACCGGCCGCCGGCACCAGCGCAACGCGGCGGCTCATTCCCCGCCGCCTTGCGCAGGCTCAAGCGACCGCCATAGCGAAGTCCCCTTGACGATCTTGTCCAGATCGTCAAGGTAATGCTGATGTTCGGCCAGTTCCGCATCATCGGCGCGCAGCACGACGAGCGGCTTGTGCTCGAACCCGCCTTCGAACATCTGCAACGACGGTCCCTCGTCGAGCTCGATATCCATCGCCAGGCTTTCCTGGCCGCGGGTCATCGACAGATACACTTCCGACAGCAGTTCGCAGTCGATCAATGCCCCGTGCAGGGTCCGGTTGGAACGGTCGATGTCGAAGCGGTCGCACAATGCATCCAGGCTGTTGCGCTTGCCGGGAAACTGGTCGCGCGCCATGCGCAGCGTATCGATCACCCCCGCACACAGCGAAGCGACAGGCTCGATGCCGACCCGTTCGAACTCGGCGTTGAGGAAGCCGACGTCGAACGGCGCATTGTGAATGATCAGTTCGGCATCGCGGAGGAAGTCGACCACCTCGTGACCGATCGCTGCGAAACGTGGCTTGTCGGCAAGAAAATCGAGCGAAATGCCGTGCACCCGCTCGGCATCCGGATCGATGTCGCGGTCGGGATGGAAATATAGATGCAGATGCCGGCCCGTCAGTTTGCGGTTGACCATTTCCAGACCGGCGAACTCGATGATGCGGTGTCCCTGCGAGGGTTCGAGACCGGTGGTTTCGGTATCGAGAATGATTTGTCTCATGCTGTAGCGCCTTTGCCGCCGGCGAAGGCGGCCGGTTTACTGAATGGATAGAACGCCGCGATTGGCGAGCGCATCGGCCCGCTCGTTGAACTCGTGGCCGGCATGACCCTTGACCCAACGCCATTCGACGTCGTGCCTGCCGCGCTCGGCATCGAGCGCCTGCCACAGATCTGCGTTTTTCACCGGCTCCTTGCTGGCCGTCTTCCAGCCGCGCTTCTTCCAGTTATGGATCCATTCGCTGATACCGTTCTTCACATATTGCGAATCGGTGTAGACCACGACGCGACAGGGTCGCGTCAAAGCCTGCAGACCGCAGATCACCGCGGTAAGCTCCATGCGATTGTTGGTGGTGTCGCGCGCGCCGCCGAACAGTTCTTTCTCCTGGCCGTTGTAACGCAGCAGTGCGCCCCAGCCCCCCGGTCCCGGATTGCCCTTGCAAGCGCCATCGGTATAAATCTCAACCTGAATTTGTTCTGTCATGCCGTCTTGTCTGATTGCTTGGAAACAGGCTGGTGGTGGTCCTTGCCGCCCACAATCAGCCCCGCTGCTTTAGTCTTGCGCCATTTCGGCATGATCATGCGCATACCGCGCTGCCGCTTGACCGCTTCGATGCCGTAAACCCCGGCGGCCAGCGGCCACCACCGGTCGCCGACCGACTCCATGAATGCACAGTTGTCCATCCATTCCCGACGATCGAACGGCGGCGCATACGCCATGAAGGCACCGCCGTCCGCCTCCAGATCGAGCAGGGCTAGCCAGTCCTTGATACGCGGCAAGGGAAGAAAATTGCCGTTCCACGGCACACGGAAACGCCCGGCGATCATGCGCCGCACCCCCCACAGCGAAATCGGATTGAAACCAGTCAGCACAAGTCTGCCTTCCGGCATCAGCACCCGCTCAGCCTCGCGCAACACCAGATGCGGCCGCTCAGTGAAATCGAGCACATGCGGCAGCGCGAGAAGATCGAGGCTGCCCGAGGCAAACGGCAATTGGGCGGCTTCACAACGGACGTCGCCGCCCGGATGCCGTCCGACCCGGCACTGCCAAGGGATACGGTTTTCACGTAAAAAATCTATTTGAGGCACGCCAACTTGCACGGCATGATAGCCGAACACGTCGGCCACGGCACGGTCGAAATAGGCCTGTTCCCGTTCCAACAGGTAGCGACCAAGCTCGGTTTCGGTCAGCCACAAGGAAAACGATTTACTCATCGGATAACATCTCTCGTCACCATGCCTACCATCACTCCGGTAAAAGCCTTTACCGACAATTATATCTGGGTTTTGCACCAACACGGCGAAGCCTGCGCCATCGACCCCGGCGACGCCGCCCCGCTCACGACATTTCTGCGCGCACAGAAGCTGCAACTGCGCGCGGTGCTCGTCACCCACCATCATGCCGACCACGCAGGCGGGCTCGCTGCACTCGCGGCCGAATGGCCTGACTTGCGCATTATCGGCCCGGCGCATATCGACGGCGTTACCGAACCGGTTGCTGATGGCGACGTGACCGAATGGCACGGAGAGCGCTTTGCGGTTCTGGCGGTACCAGGTCATACCCTCGACCACCTGGCTTACCACGGCACGGACATGCTGTTTTGCGGCGACACCCTGTTTGCCGCCGGCTGCGGCCGACTGTTCGAAGGCAGCCCGGCACAGATGTTCGCCTCGCTCGCCCGACTGGCCAGCCTGCCGGCGCACACCCGCATTTTCCCCGCCCACGAATACACACTGGCCAATCTCGCTTTCGCCAATGAGGCGGAGCCGGACAACGAGGCAGTCGTTCGCCGGAGAGACGAGGCACGAGCCCTGCGGGCCAAGGATCTGCCGACACTGCCGGGCCGATTGGAGCAGGAATTGGCTACCAATCCTTTTTTACGGACATTCTCGCCAACAATCTGTCAGACAGCCGAACAATTTGCCAGCAGGAATTTAAACAGTGAGCTGGAAATTTTCACCGCACTGCGTGCATGGAAAGATGTATTCAAACCACAACATCTATGACCGGGCCTGACTCGCAGCCACCAGTGCCGCGGCGATGGTGCGTCGCCACCGCCCGGCCCGGAAGCACACCCAGGTTGAGCCTTGCCGAAACAGGCCTGACAAACGCGCCAGAACACCTCGGCGGACAGAAAAACACCCTGCCGTCTCAATAATTCCTGCCTCGGGTCGACATTGCCGCCAGGAAGAAAAAAACAACCATTCAAAAAAACTTTCCATGGGCACGCATGACTTCCGGCCGTGTTCGCCGCGCTATTTTTCGGCAAAAAAAACAACACTTGCGACGTTACAATGACCCTCTGGCTTGCCATTGCGGAGACAGATGCTAAAACCTTATGAAATTGTTTGCGTTTTTCGGGTTGACACGCTCTTTGGTGGTGGTTAGCATCGGCCGAAAATCAGAATTCTGGGCTCGCCAAATGAAAAGATTCAAACCATTGGCACTCGCATTGTCATTGCTTGCCGTCACCATACCGGTGGCGCGGGCCGCCGACGGCGCGACAAGTTTGACTGCCAGTGTCGATCAGGGGCTCGCCGCAGGTCTGGACATGATGCTGCTGAATGCAAGTCTGCTGCGCAATGGCGACAATGTCTGGGAGCGTTTGCGGCAAGGCTTTCAAATGCAGGAAGTCAACAGCGATCTGGTCCAGCGCCAGGTCCGCTTCTACGCAAACCGCCCTGAGCTGTTCAAGCGAACCCTGAGCCGCAGCCACAAATACCTGTTCTACATTCTTAACGAAGTTGAACGACGCGGCATGCCGACCGAGATTGCGCTGCTGCCGATGGTAGAGAGCTCTTTCGTGCCAACCGCGACATCTCCCGTCGGGGCGGCCGGCTTGTGGCAGTTCATGCCGACCACCGGCCGGCAGTACGGACTCGAACAGACCTGGTGGTACGATGGCCGCCGCGACGTCACTGCGGCCACCAATGCCGCGCTCGACTATCTGCAGAATCTCTATACCCAGTTCGGCGACTGGAGCCTTGCGCTCGCCGCCTACAACTGGGGGGAAGGCAATCTGGCACGCTCGATCGCGCGCACCCAAGCGTCCGGGTTGCCCGTCACCTATGAAAATGTGCGCATGCCGGCCGAAACGCGCAGTTACGTGCCGAAACTGCTCGCCATCCGCGACCTGCTCGCCGATCCGGCCAGCTATGGGCTAAAGCTCGACAAATTCCCCAACAAGCCGTATTTCGTTGCCGTAAACGCCGACCGTCACATGGACATTGCGCTCGCCGCTAGACTGGCAGGCATTTCCGTCAACGAATTCATGGAACTCAATCCGGCCTTCAATCTACCGGTCTACGCCTACAAGGCGGGTCGCCAGATGCTGCTACCGGCCAACCGGGCCGAACGCTTCGAGGCCAATCTGGCGAAATGGAACAAACCACTGCTGACATGGCAGGTCTATACGCCGAATGGCGGCGAAACAGCCGATGAAGTGGCCGGCAGAGCCGGCATGTCGGTGACACAGTTTCTGTCAGTCAATCATCTGAACGGTTCGAACCTGGCGCCTGGCCGCCCGGTACTGATCGCGATGAAGAGCGGCACTGACGATGCCCCCAGCCTGATCCAGTCGGATGGCCCCACGCTACTTGCGGCCAACGACAGCCCGAGCGGCACACCAAGCTCCAGCCTGACGCCGGCGGTCAGTGCGCAGCGTCCGGCGGCCCGGCCGTCCCCGGTTCAAGTAGCGGCAGCCATCCCGGCCAAGGCAGCTCCGGCGACCGCAGCGTCGACGGATAGCACCCCGGCAGCGGCTGCAGCTGCGCCGCTGGCCATCGCCAACGCTGCAAACACTTCTGCGGCACCGGCCGCAGTCGATACGGCTGGTACGGCTCCGCTGCAAGTCGCCGATGCGCAGCAGACCGAATTGCGCATGCCGGCGGCCGATCCGGTACGCCCGGCTCCCTCGGCCGTAACACGTGTGGCGATGATCGACCCTGTGCCGCAAATGGCACAGGCGGCAACCCCGATTCACGTCGTCGAGGCAGGCGATACCCTCTATAACATCTCGCGCCGTTACAACATGACCGTTGCCGAATTGCGCGCGCTCAACAACCTCAGCGGCAATACCGTCAAGCTCGGGCAGGTGCTGCAGGTCAAGCGCCGTACTGCAGGCCAGACCAGCGATGCCGGTCAGGCAGTGCCATCCGGTGCCGTCGTCCCAACCGAATATGTCGTGCAACACGGCGATACGCTCTACAGCATCGCCCGTCACTTCGGCATTGACCGGGGCGAGATCGTCAAGCTCAACGATCCACGCCTGCTCAGCAAGCTGCAACCTGGCCAAGTGGTCAAGATCCAGGGGCTGTAAGCAAAAAAAGCTGCCGCAGGCAGCTTTTTTTTGCCTTCCGCGTCATCAGTGTCCCAACAAACTATTCATGTAATCGCGCGTAAACTGCTCCTGATTGATATGCAGCAAGCCACCGGAAAAGGCATCGGCCAACTGCTGCCCGTGGCGGTTGCGCTTGAAGCAGATATAGAGTCCCTGCACCTGCAACGGCGGCTCGAGAAACTGGAAATACCCCGCATGGGACTGCAGGCGAGGATCGTGAGCCAATAGCCAGCGCATCACATTGCGATCCACGATGGCCAAATCCACGCGGCGGCTCCAGAGCTTGATCAGATTCTGTCCGTCGGTCTGCGCCTGGTCGACTTGCTGCAACCCCTTCTCGACATTGGCGTCGAACTGCTCGGTATTGTTATATCCCTCGACGACCCCGACGCGATAACGCAACAACTCGCTCGCGTTGCTGGCGTAGAAACTCGTATCGCCACGACGGACAAGCCCGACCGGGCTCTCCCCCGCCCGGGCGGACAAAAAGCAATCGTGCCGGACAACCGGCGACAGGTATTCGGGAAAGTAACCGTCGAAAGACGGGTCGTTCTTGCCTTTGTCGACAGCTCGCACCCACGGCATCTGAACGACTTCCAGTCGATAGCCGGCGTCGGCAAACGCCCGCCGCACCAGAGCGGTATTCAGCCCGCCACCCGGTAATGCAGCACTGTTATAGGGAGGCCACTCGAGCGTAGCCAGACGGACAAGCTGATCATGCCTGGCCGCGCAGGCCGGAACGGCCAGCAGAAGGCAGAGCATGAACGCATAAGCGCGCAGACATGAATTCATATCGGGTTCCGCTTGTTGCCCTGTTTAATCATATATCGCCGGTTTACAACATCCACCTACTCAGGATCGCGCGAATCGAGCCAAAGCGTTACCGGACCATCATTGATCAAAGCCACCTGCATCTCGGCGCCAAATACACCGGTCGGAACCGGACGACGCAGCGTCTCGCTCAAACACGCGACGAAACGGTCAAACAGCGGGCGGGAAATCTCCGCCACCGCAGCACGCGAATAGGAAGGCCGGTTCCCTTTGCGCAGACTTGCGTACAGCGTGAACTGACTCACTGCCAGCACTTCGCCACCGATATCGAGCACCGAGCGATTCATGACACCGGCCTCATCATCAAAAATGCGCAATTGACTGATTTTGCGACAAAGCCAATCAATGTCTTGCTGGCCATCACTTTCCTCTATGCCGATCAATGCCAAAATACCGGTGCCGATACGCCCACTGCACCGATCGTCGACCGTCACTGACGCCTCGCGCACCCGCTGAAGCAAAGCTCTCATCATTTGTCCTTTTTCTGTATACAAACCGATTATAAAATGGTCGCAGCTTTGTCCGCACATTCAACAAGGAACAACCCATGCTGATGGTGATTTCTCCGGCCAAAACACTCGACTATGACACGCCGGCCGACGGCACCCGCCAAACCCAACCCGAGCTTCTCGAACACAGTGCGGCACTGATCGACATCCTGAAACAGAAGTCTCCCGCCGACATCGCGGCACTCATGTCGATCAGCGATGCATTGGCGTTACTCAATGTGGGACGGTTCCACGACTGGCACATGCCGTTTACCGTTGCGAACGCCAAGCAGGCCGTGCTCGCCTTCATGGGCGACGTTTACGAGGGGCTGGATGCGGCATCGCTGTCGCCGCAGGCGCTCGACTGGCTGCAAGACCACCTGCGCATCCTTTCCGGTCTGTACGGCACGTTGCGCCCGCTTGATCTGATGCAACCATACCGGCTGGAGATGAGCACCAAGCTCGTCAACAATCGCGGCAAGGACCTGTATGCGTTTTGGGGCGACATCATCACCGACAGCCTGAACCGCCAGCTCAAACAGCGGGCCCTGCCGGTACTGATCAATCTGGCTTCGGGTGAATATTTCAAATCGGTCCACCCGGCTCGGCTCGCCGCGCGCATCGTGACACCGGTCTTCCAGGACCTCAAGGGAGGCCAATACAAGGTCATCAGCTTCCACGCCAAACGCGCACGCGGACTGATGGTGCGCTGGGCGGTCGAACACCAGGTACGCCTACCCGACGAACTGAAAGCCTTCGATAGCGAAGGTTATGCGTTCGACCCCGTGGCTTCTGACGGCGACACCTGGGTGTTTCGCCGCGCAACCGCCTGAAACGGAGAACACCGATAGTGATTCCAGATTCGTCCGTAATGGAAACCGGCAGCCTGCGACTGCATCCGCAACGGCAACAACTCAACGACGAAGTGCACGCCCGTCCCTCGGTCGCGCTGGGCACGACGTCGCGCATCAGCTCGCTCGCCTTCTGGTTCCCGCCCGGAGCCAGCGGCCAGCGCGAAGCCCTCGAGCGCCTTACACAACAGCTAGACCTGCCAGCGCCGACCGGCGGAACGTCGCAGTATCACGGCGGCAACGACCGTTTGCGCGTCACCTGGTCGCTGCACACCGAATTTGCCCGCTACAGCTTCATTGTCGATGGCCCGTGCGAGGCACCGTTCGAACAAACGGCGCTGGAGCAGATCCCGGCTGAATGGTTGGCCGCGGTGCCGGGACAATTGCTCATGGCCATGCACGCGGCGCTGCTGCCGGCGGAAGAACCCGCCGACATCCGCACCTTGTCGGCGCGCTGGTTCGAAGGCAACGAACTGATCGGCGCAGAAATTTCTGATGGAGAAGGCCTCGCCCTCACCGACCTGAGACTGCACGATGACCCCGTAACCGGCATCGGCTTCACCCGTTTGCTGATCCTCGATCAAGGACTCAAGCCAAGAACCTGCGGCCGGATGGTGACGCGGCTGTTTGAAATCGAGTCGTACCGCATGCTGACCCTGCTGGCGCTGCCGCAGGCCAAGGCACAAATGCGTGCGCTTGATGCGCTCGATGCGGAAATGAAACAGCTGACGCGCAAGATGACAGAAGAAGGCAGCCACGACGGCGCAATGCTCGACGAACTCAACGCACTCGCCGCCCGGCTCGAAGATCTGCGTTCGGACACGCAATACCGGTTCTCCGCCGCCCACGCCTATTACCGCCTGATCGTGCAGCGCATCGACGAGTTGCGCGAACGACGCCGTCCCGGCCTGCAGCCGTTCAAGGAATTCGTCGAGCGCCGGCTAGCCCCCGCCATCGACACCTGCAGCACGGTCGAACGAAGGCAGACGGATCTGGCCGCCCGCGTGCAACGCAGCTCGGCACTATTGCGCACCCGGGTGGAAATCGAGCAGGAGCAGCAGAACCAGTTGCTGCTTGCCAGCATGAATCGTCGCAGCGCACTGCAACTCCGTCTGCAAAAAACGGTGGAAGGTCTGTCGGTCGGGGTCCTGACCTACTACGCCGTCGCGCTGATCAGCTATGCCGCCAAGGCATTCAAGGCGCTGGGCATTCCGCTGAACAGCGATCTGTGCGCCGGGGCGGCGATTCCATTGGTTGGCATTGTCGTCTGGCTGACCGTGCACAAGATCAAACGCGAACACTGACATTTCTGGCGGCAGTGTCGGACACGATCGCACTGCCGCCCGGCTCTCCCCCGTACCACACACCCGACTCGACGACAGCTGCTGAGCCCCCCCTGCAAGCAGCCCCCCGGCTTTACACCATGACGTGCCCGTACACGGCCGGGCCATATCCCGCACAAACGCGGCGCGGATGCTACATAAGCAAAAAATCACCAACAAAAATGCGACGCAAAATTAACAAATAGCGACACGTAACACTCAATGCAAACAGGTTTTTTTTAAAAAAAGTAAAGACCAATGAAATAAAGCACTAAAAACCACGGCGCGCTCATATGGCCAGACACCGTTTTCCGTTCATCCAAGCGCCGACGGTTGTAAGACAAAAACATGCCATCCTCTCATAACCGGAAGGCACAAAAACTCACATGCAACCAAACAATGCTGTATTTATTGCCAGCACAAAAACAAATGAAACATTCTTATGCTACGACCTACCCAAAACAGACAAGTCCTCTTCTTATATAAAAATCAATAACTTCCCGGGGAAATTTGCCAGCATTCGCGATGATGGATCCAAACTGGTCTGACACCCGCCGGGTCATGCGTTCGGGGAATGGGGGTATGCCGGCATTTCATGTTTTTTTAAGCCGCAAAAAATGAAAAATACCAAACGCATAATCCAAACATCAAGAGTGACGGGAAGGAGGTCGATCGAGGTCTGTAATCAAGGTAAAAATCAAGCAGAATTTATCGTTTTGAAAGTTTCCTACAACCCATTTTGTGGACTGTTGAAATCTGAAAAGGCGCGCTAGGATCGCTGCAGCGTTCGAGGGAGAGGGGAAGGAACGTGTCCGAAATATAGCGGAATACGTGCCGACAGCCGCTGCCGCGACACTCTGCCACCAACACTATCAAAACATCCGCAGAGGGCCCGCACATTCACAGCGCAGTATCCCCGAACCGCACTCGTCGGTCGCAAGACCGACATTCACGTTCGTGATCATAGGGAGTCATAAATGAAAAAAGAGCTGCCGAAAGGTGCGTATGGAGGTATCGCCGGGAAGGATTACGTCCCGTACGTCGACGGAACCTCCAAACTCGGCGGAGGAATGATCGTATTCATCATCGGTCTGGTCCTCGCAGCCGTCTTTGCCGCATCGACCGCTTACTCGGGCATGAAGGCCGGTCTGACCGTTGCGGCAGGGATTCCGGGCGCAATTCTGGGCACGGGCCTGATCAATCTGTTTGCGAAGAAAAACGGCATCCTGGGCAAGAACCTGCTGCAAGGGATGTCGAGCGCAGGTGAGTCGGTTGCCAGCGGCCTGATCTTCGTTCTGCCGTCCATCCTGCTGATCGGTTCCCGCTTCACCTTCCTCGAAGGTCTGCTGGCCGGCGTTGGCGGGGTATTGTTCGGCATCGGTGTCGCCTCCATCGTGCACAACTATCTGCTGGTCGATGAGCACGGCAAGCTGATGTATCCGGAATCGATGGCGATTTCGGAAACCCTCGTCGCCTCAGACGCAGGCGGCGAGTCGCTCAAGTACATGGGCATCGGCTTCGGCATTGGCGGCCTGGTCACCATGGTGACCGGTGCGGTATTCGGCTGGGTCAATAACGTCATCAGCTACATCGGGACGCAGACCTACAAATACCGCTTCGAAATGGAAGTGAATCCGATGCTCCTCGGTATCGGCTTCATCGTCGGCCTGGAAATTTCGCTGATGATGTTTGCCGGTTCCATCCTGTCGAACTTCGCCGTCATTCCGCTCATCGGCTACTTCTCCGATATGGCGGCACCGGGGCTGATGGTCTGGAACAAGTCCAAGGTCGCGATCCACGGGATGCCCGTCGGCGTCATCGCCGGTTCCTACGTCAAGTACATCGGCGCAGGCATGATGCTGTGCGGCGGCATCATCGGTGCCATCAAACTGATTCCGGTCATCGTCGGCTCCATCAAGGAAACGCTGGGCGCCAAGGCCAGCGACGGCAACGGCAAGGAAACCCAGTACCTGAATATCCTGCTCGTAGGTGTGGTGGTATCGTTCATCGCCGGCCTGGTCGGGTCGGGCGGCAACATCACGATGGCCATCACCGGCGGGGTACTGTCGCTGTTCCTGATGGTGCTGTTCGTCATCGTTTCCGGTCGACTCACCGGCACCATCGGCACCTCCAACCTGCCCGTATCCGGCATGACCATCGCATCGCTGGTGCTCGTCACCATGTCGTTCGTCCTGATGGGCTGGCATGGCCTGGCCGACAACAAGGCCCTGCTGCTGTTCGGCAGCCTGATCGTGGTCGCCATCTCCATCGCAGCCGGCTACATGCAGACGCAGAAGGTGACCTACATCATCGGCGGCAACAAGAATGAAATGCAGCGCTTCTATGCGCTGGCCAGCATCATCGGTGTCATCGTCGTCGTCGGCACCATCATGATCCTGTCCAAGCAGCTGGCAAACACCGGCGCCGATGCACAGTTCGGCCTGCCGCAAGCCAACCTGATGGCCACACTGACTTCGGGCATCATGTCCGGCAAACTGCCGTGGGTGATGATCTTCGTCGGTGTATTCATGGCACTGGTCCTCTACTTCCTCGAGCTGCCGATCATGACCGTGGCAATCGGTTTCTACCTGCCGATCTCTACCACGTCGATCATTCTGGTCGGCGCATTGCTGCGTATCCTGGTGGAAAAAACCTCCAAGAGCGAGGCGGAAAAGGATATCAGAGTCGCCCACGGCGTCAGTCTGTCGTCCGGGCTGGTTGCCGGCGGCTCGATCATCGGCTTGATCGGCATCATCCTGCAGGTGTCCGGCATCATCAACCTGGCCGACCTGACCGGCTTTGCCGCCAGCAATCAGGTCGCCATCCTGCTTCTGGCCGTACTGGTCGTACTGACGCTGATTCCATTGATGACCGCCAAGGCGGCCCATCATCAGGAAGAGCAAGAGTAATCGCGGGAGAAGGCGGCCATGGATAGCAATAATCAGCTCGATACGGTCTTTCTCATCAATGAGCAGCTCGATTATGAAACCGATGACCGCCGTCTCGTGACCGTCTTGCGCAAGCAGGACCATTGGATTCAGCGCTGCGCGAGGAAACTGAGGTTCAGAATCCCCGCGTATCGCCGGATCGAAATGGACGACTTTGCCAGCTTTGTATTTCTGAGCATCGACGGACGGCGGACGGTGAAGGAAATCGGTGAACTTCTTGCCGAGCAGTATGGCGAGCAAATCAATCCGCTATACGAACGCTTGCTGATGTTCCTCAATCACATTGAGCAGAATGAACGTTTCATTGTCCGAAAAGTAGTCCGGCACTGATTAACGGAAAACAGACGTTTTACACCGCTTTACACCCCCGGCGTGCACAGCCGGTTCTGGCCAAGCCCGGGGGTGTCCCTTCCGCCCTGCCCCGAACAGATACCCGCAACGATATGGAGCCATTGCCGGCGACTGATGTCACGGTCACGTGCTCGGGCACAGTCAAAGCTTGCAGAGAGAGACAGAGGGAAAGACGGCAAGAACGAATAAAACACAAAGGGCCACTTGCATGTGGCCCTTGCGGATGGTTGCGGGGGCAGGATTTGAACCTACGACCTTCGGGTTATGAGCCCGACGAGCTACCAGACTGCTCCACCCCGCGTCCGAGTCGTTCAGCACAGAAAGCGCCGAATCGAGAAATGCATTGTACCCATCTTACTCAGTCGTGTCCAGCCCCACGCGAAAAAAACGGCTTTACCCCACTTTTACAATCCCGACATACTCGGGAAACGCCCACCATGTATCTTTGGTTCTGATGACTTGCTCACCGCTGCCTGATGGCAGCGCGCGTCACCGAGTCCTCCCTTTGCATTTAAGGCCGCCTGTGCGGCCTTTTTTTTTACGTAGAAAGAAAGGCACAGCAAGGGCCTGGTCTTTAATGACAGGCCCTGGTGTCCAGATTAGAGGAACTTGCAAAACAAAGGGAAAGGAGATGCGACGATCAGGCTGCTACGGGGATAAACGCGTTGGCCGGATACAAGGCACTGGATAAACCGGTGACGGAACGGAAGGTAACTTCGATCATTTTACCGACAGGATTAACACTGACGACTTCATAGTGAACCACTTCACCACTATCGTTATGTTCCTGGATTTTATGACCAGGTTGCAATTGGCTGATTTTCATTTTTCCCACCTTTTTTATTATCGTTCATCGATAAGCACATTTTGTACAATCCAATAGAATGCTAAATTAGTTCGACATCAAGCAAGAAGTCAAGTTCCTTTGCATTACCTATCAGCATGCAACAAGAACATGACCGTAATATTGATTTCAATTTACACAAAAAAGACGCCCCGGGTTACCCCGGGGCGTCTTTTCGCGCGAGTCCGAATACTGATGGCGCTTAGCTCAGGCGCCACCCCGGCTCGGCACCGGCATCGACATCCAGCAGATAGAAATCGTGATCTTCGTCCAGGCCGGCACAGACAATCATGCCCTCGGACACGCCGAAACGCATTTTCCTCGGCGCCAGATTCGCCACGACAATCACATTACGACCGACCAGTTTCTCCGGCTCGGGATAACTCTTGCGAATGCCGGAGAAAATATTGCGCTTTTCGAAACCAAGATCGACGGTAAATTGCAGCAATTTACTGGATCCTTCGACCAAGCTGCAATCGAGCACCTTGCCGACACGCAAATCGAGTTTGGCAAAATCGTCAATGCCGATTTCGGCAGCAAGCGGTTCATGCTTCGCAGCGGCCTGTGGCTCGATATTCTGCTTGTTGGCAGCAATCAGCGCGTCGACCTGCGCCTGCTCCACACGCGTCATCAAATGCTGATAGGCCCGGATTTCATGATCGACCAGCAGCGATCCGGCATCGCTCCACGACAGCGGGGCAAGTTGCAGGAAGGCTTCGACGCCTTCGGCAAGCTTCGGCAGCACCGGCTTGAGATACACCGTCAGCAGCCGGAACGCATTGATCAGCACACTGCACACTTCGTGCAGGCGCGCATCCATCCCTTCCTGGCGGGCAAGTTCCCACGGTTTGTTGGCATCGACATAGCCATTGACCTGATCCGCCAACGTCATGATGTCGCGCAACGCGCGGGCGTACTCACGCGCCTCGAAGGCGGCAGCAATCTCGTCTCCCGCAGATTGCAACGCGTCAAGCAGCGCCGAGTCGGGCAACGTTGCGGCAAGGCGGCCGGCGAAACGCTTGCTGATGAATCCGGCGGCGCGTGAGGCGATGTTGATGTACTTGCCGACCAGGTCGGAATTGACGCGGGCGATGAAATCTTCCAGCGAGAGGTCGATATCCTCGATGCGTGCGTTGAGCTTGGCGGCGATGTAATAACGCATCCACTCGGGATTGAGACCGCAATCCAGATAGCTTCGGGCAGTAATGAAGGTACCGCGCGACTTGGACATTTTCTGGCCGTCGACGGTCAGGAAACCATGGGCAAAAACACCGGTCGGTGCACGCAGGCCGGCATACTTCAACATTGCAGGCCAGAACAGCGCGTGGAAATAGAGAATGTCCTTACCGATGAAATGTACCAGCTCGGCCTTGGAGTCGGGACGGAAGTATTCATCGAAATCGAGACATTCCCGATCGCACAAATTCTTGAACGAGGCCATGTAGCCGATCGGCGCATCAAGCCAGACATAGAAGAACTTGCCCGGTGCGTCGGGAATTTCAAAACCGAAATAAGGCGCGTCGCGCGAGATGTCCCAATCCTGCAGCCCGCCGTCGATCCACTCATTCATCTTGTTGAGCGACTCGGACTGCAAGTGAGGCTGGGCGCGGCCATCCGCCAGACGGCTTTCTCCGGCGGTCCACTTCTGCAGGAATTCGGCGCAATCGCCAAGACGGAAAAAATAGTGCTCGGAGCTCTTCAACACCGGGCTCGCCCCCGACACCACCGAGTAGGGGCGCTTCAGTTCGGTCGGGCCATAGGTAGCGCCACAGACTTCGCAGTTATCGCCATACTGGTCTTTTGCCCCGCACTTCGGACATTCGCCCTTGACGAAACGATCCGGCAGAAACATGTTCTTTTCCGGATCGTACAACTGCTCGATGGTACGGCTGACAATCTTGCCGTTAGCGCGCAGGGCCAGATAGATCTGCTCGGCAAACGCCTTGTTTTCCGGCGAATTGGTCGTGTAGTAGTTGTCGTAACCGATATGGAAACCGGTAAAATCCGACAGGTGCTCACCACGTACCCGATCGATCAGCGCCTCGGGCGTCACGCCCTGCTTTTCCGCGGCAAGCATGATTGGCGTACCGTGGGTATCGTCGGCACAGACATAATGGCAGGTATGGCCACGCATCTTCTGGAAGCGCACCCAGATATCCGTCTGGATATGCTCGACCATATGGCCAAGATGAATGGCACCGTTGGCATATGGCAATGCGCTAGTCACCAGAATCTTGCGTTTGGCTGTCATTATTCCTATCCCTTATCGAATCGCGAGCCTCCAAGTATAACAGCAGCGGCTGACCACAATCACGCCACGTCTTCCGCCAATCTGCCACCCGGCGCGCGTTCGGCCATGGCAATGCCGACCATACGCCGCGACACCTGCACGAAGACCAACATGAATGCCAGCACCGCCAAGGCATAGCCGCCATAGCCGTAAAAGAGAAATACTTTCTTCATGACTTCGATGCCGCTGGCGTAGACAATCATCGACAGCATGGTCATGCCAGCCGCTACGACCCCCTTTGCCACATCGGTCGCCATCAGGGCGAAACGATAGAGCACGGCAAAGGCGAGCCCTTCGCCAAAGGAAATCAAACACATGCCGGCAATCAGAAAATATTGCGGCACATCGGTCACGAGACCGCCCGCAACGATGAGGGCCACACCGGCAAGAGCCGGCCAGCGGCCTACCGACACAGAGTGGCCGAGCGGCCAATTGCCGGCAAATTTGACCAGAAACAGATTGCCGAGAATGAGCGAACCGAACACCGGTATCTGCCACAGGCCATACGCCATGACGGTCATGCCGGACTGCTCGATCAGCATGACCGGAGACAGCGCGATCCAGCCGAGCAACGGCAGTGCCAACAGAGGAATGCACAGGGCCGACGCAACAAAGCGGCCGTTTGCAAACACCTTGCGATAATCACCGGCCAGACGGACAAGGCTGAAGCGCGATCCGCTGCGTTCGACGGTTTCCGGCATCGTGGCAAGCAGGCCGAAGAACGATACCAACGAGATCGCGGCAATCAGGCCGAAGCTCATGCGCCACGGCCAGACGCCGATGAGCATGGCACCTGCGACCGGACCGACCAAAGGCGCGATCAGCGCCACATTCGCCATCAGGGCGGTCACGCGCACGGCAGCGGTTTCCTCATAGGCTTCCTGGATGGTCGCGTAGCCGACAGCGGAGATGAAACTGAGCCCAATCCCTTGCAACACGCGCAATGTGATAAAGCTGACGATATCGTGCGACAGGAACGTTGCCAGGCAGGTCAGAATGAAAAACACAACGCCGGACAACATGACGGGGCGACGGCCGAGATGATCGGACAACGGGCCGATCAACCAGGGCAACAATGCACCACCGAGCAGGAACCCGGTCATCGAGGTGGGTACCCAGTTTGCGCCGACACCAAATTCGCGAACGACTTCCAGCATGCCGGGCTGAATCATGTCATTGGCGATATAGACCGAGAACTCGAACAACACCAGCGCAAGCGGGAACAATAAGGAGGATGGCGATAAAGCGGCATGCTTCTGCATGAAAAACCTTTCACTATAAAGAACAAAAGAGGCCGGGACCCGTCTCCCGACCTCTTGAGTGTTGCCACGGCAACCTGCTGCGTAGCAATAAAATTCAATAGCTTACGATTGTATCACATGAAGATATTGTCGGCACAGACTAATATACTCAAGCGCGGGCGACCCCATGCTAGGATGGAAAAAAAATGCAGTCAGCCGGATAATTCTTATTTTCGTCCCCACGGATGCTCCTGAGTCCCTGACCAGGCCAGGAAAATCGAGTAAAATTGTCGGGAATTTCCCGAGTGGGCCTAGGCGCCCGACCATTGACCTCCGTACGCGACAGATGCCATGACCCAAAACAGCCAGATTGAATCCCTGCTCGCCAACCTGATAGATCCGATCACCAACAAGCCTTACCGCTACCAGAACCTCCATGCCGACGCCGCTGCGCTGTCGCTGGATGTGACGCTGCCCTACCCGGCGCAAAGCCGCATTGCCGTCGTCGAAAAGCAGATCGCGACAGCACTGGAACCGCTTGCAGCCGGCAGGAAAATCACTGTCAGCGTCGCCAGTCAGATCATCAGTCATGCGGCCCAGCGAGGTGTGGCGCTGATTCCCGGCATCAAGAACATCATCGCCGTCGCCTCAGGCAAAGGCGGCGTCGGCAAATCGACCACGGCGGCCAACCTCGCCCTGGCCCTCGCCGCCGAAGGCGCACGCGTCGGCTTGCTGGATGCTGACATTTACGGCCCCTCGCAACCGATGATGATGGGCGTTGACAAAGTTCGTCCGGAATCCCCCGATGGCAAAACCATTCTTCCCGTCATCAGCCACGGCATACAGATCATGTCGATCGGCTTTCTGGTCGACAGCGATCAGGCCATGGTCTGGCGCGGCCCGATGGTTTCGCAGGCTTTGCAGCAGCTTCTTAACGACACCCGCTGGGACAACCTCGACTACCTGATCATCGACCTGCCGCCGGGAACCGGCGACACCCAGCTTACCCTGGCGCAGAAAGTGCCGGTCACCGGGGCGGTCATCGTCACCACCCCGCAGGACATTGCCCTGCTCGATGCACGCAAGGGACTGAAAATGTTCGAGAAGGTCGGCGTCCCCATCCTCGGGCTGGTGGAAAACATGGCCATTCACATCTGCTCCAACTGCGGCCATGCCGAACACATCTTCGGCGAAGGCGGCGGCGAGCGCATGGCAAAGGAGTACGGCGTGACGCTGCTGGGCTCGCTGCCGCTCGACATCGCCATCCGCAGCGCCACCGACGCGGGCACGCCCAGCGTAGTCAGCGATCCTGATGGCCCGGTGGCGGCGCGCTACCGCGAGCTGGCGCAACGCGTGGCAGTCAAGGTTGCCGAACAGGCGAAAGACTTTAGCAGCAAATTCCCGAAAATCGTGATTAAAAATAACTGAAAATGATTGCCATGTTTGACTCGGGCCTCGGCGGACTGTCCGTCTGGCGCGCCGTATCCCGTGCATTGCCCGACTGGTCGATCGCCTACCTGGCCGACCAGGCTTACTGCCCCTACGGTCCCCGCTCCCAGGCGGAAATCACACAACGCAGCCTGCGCATCGCCCGCTGGCTGCACCAGCAAGGGGCCACCCTGCTCGTTGTCGCTTGCAACACGGCGACGAGTGCAGCCGTCGATGCCATGCGGCGTGAGCTGCCCATTCCGGTCGTAGGCATCGAACCGGCGGTCAAGCCGGCCGCGGCGGAGAGCCGGACCGGACGCATCGCCGTTCTCGCCACGCAGGCCATGCTCAAAAGCGCGCGTTTCCGCTCACTGTTGCAACGCCATGCCGGCCGCGTCGAAGTGCTGTCCCGCCCAGGCCGCGGTTGGGTCGAATGCGTCGAAGCAGGCGATCTCGACAGCCCGCATACCCGCAAGCTCGTTACCGAAGTGGTCGCGCCGCTGCTGCAGGAAAATATCGACCACATCGTGCTCGGCTGTACCCACTATCCTTTCCTCGCGCCCTTGATTCGCGACATCACCGGCGACGCAGTGGCACTCGACGATCCGGCCGAGGCCATTGCCCGTCGCGTCATCGACCTGATCGACGGGCGGATGCCACAGCAGGATTTCGGCTACCGCTTTTACACCACTGCCGCAGACACCGCCGAAATGGCCAAGGTCCTTCCGCGTCTGATCGGGCAGTCGTTCCCGGTCGAACACACCGCCATGCACAGCTGAAATTTTCGGAAACATCCTAGAGCAGGCGACGGCTGCGTGCTGCACACTCTGACCGCAATAAAATCTGATGGAATATACGTAATGAACAAGAAACCCAGCGCAACGCACTACCTGTTGCTCTTCGCCATTGCGCTGATCTGGGGCTCGCAATTCATCTTCAACCAGATCGTGCTGCGGGAAATGCCGCCGCTGACGCTGGCCGCCGGTCGCGCCAGCATCGGGGCGCTGACGCTGACACTGATCGGCTGCTTCCTGGGCGAAGAACGCCGTCGGGCGGCGGCATCAGCCAGAAAACTGTTTGGCACTTACCTGCTGTTGGCCTTCTTCGAAGCCCTGCTGCCGCTGTTCCTGCTCGGCTGGGGTCAAGCGCATGTCGAGAGCAGCGTTGCATCCATCCTGATGGGCACCATTCCCATTTTCACCGTGCTACTCGCACCGGCAGTTGTCGGCGGACGCCATTGGACCCGCCCGGCAATTCTTAGTGTGGCGAGCGGTTTTATCGGCATTGTGGTGCTGATGGCACCGGAACTACATAGCGGGGACAGCCACAACATCCTTGGCAATCTGGCTGTGCTCGGCTCGGCGGCAAGCGTTTCGGTCAGCCTGCTGCTGTTCAACCGGCTGGGCGATCTCTCCCCGGTCATTACGGTACGCAACATCCTGATATTGGCAGCCCTGCCGCTCATCGCCCTGGCGGCCGCCATCGACAGGCCATGGACGCTGAACATAAGCCATGAGGCTCTGCTCTCACTCATGTTATTGGGCGTATTCTGCGCCGGCATCGTCTATCTGATGTTTGCGCGTCTCATCCAACTGGCAGGCTCGGTCTTCACTTCACTGACAAACTACCTGTCACCGCTCATCGGCGTACTGATCGGCGCACTGGTTGCCCAGGAAGCGGTAGGGATCAATGCCTGGTTTGCATTGGCGCTGATTGCCGGGGCAGTCGTCGTTAACCAGCCGGCCTTGCTGCGGCGCAAGTCGCGCCGCCCCCGCTGACCGCCAGCGAGCACAAAATGCGTCATGCACAAATCGCTGCTTCCTCTCGGGAAAACTTCGGAGACTCCCCAGAAAATGCCAATATCATGGCGTTTTCCAGCAGCAAAAGTGCGTGATATGCAAAAAAGTCTCTTCATCTGTTTGTAATAAAAGACAGATCCCAACGGTACGTCTATAATCCCCCCCCAGACCTGCAACCCATGCAGGCAAAGCCTCAAAGCAAAGCAAAACAAGCAGATACAACAAAGAGGCGCAGTTCGTTGTTACCCCGACACTAGCTTGTGGCTGCGCCAATATGCGCGGTCTGCCGGCCTTTTGTCTTCTTGCGGGTAACAGCGGGAAATAGATCGCAGGCTATCTCAATTCAGGGACATTCAATATGAAGTCTAAAAAGCTTACCCTTTTCATTTTGCTGGGCATGCTGCTGGGTATCGCAACGGGTTTGCTGGTACGCCAGAACACCACGGATCCCGCTGCTCTCAAATCGTTTGCCGATAACATCGGCATGCTGACCGACATCTTCCTGCGCCTGATCAAGATGATCATCGCGCCGCTGGTATTCACCACGCTGGTTTCCGGCATTGCGCGCATGGGCGATGGTAAAAGCGTCGGCCGTATCGGCGCCAAGACGCTCGGTTGGTTCATTTCCGCCTCGCTCATGTCGCTGATGCTGGGTCTGATCATGGTCAACCTGCTCAAGCCGGGTGTCGCAGTCAACTTGCCGATGCCGGACATGCACGCGGCGACCGACATCAAGGCCAGCGCGATGAACGTGAAGGACTTCATCACCCATGCCTTCCCGAAGAGCGTGTTCGAAGCGATGTCGAACAACGAAATTCTGCAGATCGTGGTGTTCTCGCTGTTCTTCGGCACGGCTTGCGCCGCCTTGCATGAGCATGCGAAGCCGCTGGTAGCCATGCTGGACGCTGCAGCACACGTCATGCTGAAAGTCACCGGCTATGTTATGTCGACGGCGCCGATCGCGATTTTCGCTGCCCTGGCTTCGACCGTCGCCAAGGAAGGCCTGTCTATTCTCGGCACCTACGGCAAATTCCTCGGCGAGTTCTATCTGTCGATTGGTGTGCTGTGGCTGGCGCTGGTCATTGTCGGCGGGTTGTTTGTCGGACCGCGCGTACTGACCCTGGTGCGGCTAATTCGCGAACCGCTGCTGCTCGCCTTCTCGACCGCCAGCTCCGAAGCCGCCTATCCGAAGACGCTCGAACAGCTCGAACGGTTTGGCGTCAACAACAAGATTGCCAGCTTCGTGCTGCCGATGGGGTACTCGTTCAACCTTGACGGTTCGATGATGTATTGCACCTTCGCCACCATTTTCCTCGCGCAGGCGTTCAACATTCCGCTGACCCTGACACAGGAAATCACCATGCTGCTGATGTTCATGGTGACCTCCAAGGGTATGGCCGGCGTGCCGCGCGCCTCGCTGGTGGTCATTGCCGCCATGCTGCCGCAGTTCAACATTCCCGAAGCCGGCCTGCTGCTGATTCTCGGTGTTGACCATTTCCTCGACATGGGTCGTTCCGCCACCAACGTGATGGGCAACTCGATTGCCACTGCCGTGGTCGCCCGTTGGGAGAAAGAGCTCAAGAGCTGAGCGCAGAGCAAAACCGTCTGACACGCCATGCCCCGGCATGGCGTTTTTTTGCGCACAATCCGACCCGGGAAAAATTTCGCACAAGTGTTTGACAGCCTGCGGGGCCATCAATATAATTCGTGTCTCACTGAGCAGCGGAGAGGTGCCGGAGAGGCCTAACGGCCCTGACTCGAAATCAGTGGAGGACGCGAGTCCTACGTGGGTTCGAATCCCACCCTCTCCGCCAGTGACCCATAAGACGCTTTAAGTCCTTGAATTTCTAGGCTTAAAGCGTTTTTGGTTTTTGGGGAAGTTACCCAATAGAGTTACCCAATTCCCATGTGGTAAAACAGCCCGTCTCAGGACATCCCCAAGACAGGCCGAATCCACAACACCTACACCAGCCTTCGCAGTAAACGTAAAGCATCCGCCCCGCCCCCGCAGATCATGCCAAAGCACAGGTAAGCCATGTAGTTGGCCCAGAGTGCGAGCTTAGCGCCCCAGTGGTGGCAGAGGGCCTGCATCATCGTCATTGGCATGGGCAGCCTCCTACTTGATGAAACGCATAGGCAGCATCAGGCTCACGTGAAGTGAACTCCCACAGCTTCAGCCCTTTGCAGTCACGCCGATCTTCTCGGGACATTTTGTCGATGTAGTCGCCGATACGTTTTCGATTGCGGGTCAACCAGTCATAACCGGTTGCCGTCACCATCAGTTGGTACGATTCCACCTCTCCCTGCTTGTACCGTCTGGCATGGAAAAGCTTGCCGTACCCCTTCGCAGCAATCTTCTTGTGATTGATGAACAGACGGACTTCGGTCGGGAGATTCTTGTTAATCCGCTTCATCAGCAGGCCACGATGAACCAGAGCCGCCCTAGCGAGTACCGGAGGCAGCCCAATGCTGTTGCACACCCTGTCGAAAGCCGCATAGTTGCGCCGACCACCGAAGAGCGATTCACGGCCGTAGAGCGCCATCGTGTTGGCGGCAAAGGCCTCTCTGAATCTCGGATCGAGATTGGACAGGAGCGCATTGGTCGCCTCGGGAGAGTGCCGGATAGCAACAAAGGCCGAATACACCATCAGCTTGAAACCCAAATCTACCCAAGCAGCGTAGCCCACTGCGGCTTCCTCATCTGCCCACGTTTCTTGGCCCTTATCGCCAAGATTTCGCACCTGCAATTTTTGCAGGAGGGCGTAATGGTCCGCCTCCTTGGTTCGCCACTGGTTGGGCTGCTTGGTTTGCTTCAGCCCCGGAACGGCCCGGAAGATTTCATTCAGGCAGTACATCCCATGTTCGTTCGGATGGATGCTGACATTGTTGATCACGATCGGAAGGTATTGCATGTTGTTACGCTTTCCACATATGTTTGCCCTCGCAAAGCCTCATCCCCTCATTGCCCCTGAGCGCCCACGTAACCGGGCAGCAATAAAGGGCAATGCGAGAGCAGGCATATACGGGCTCAGGTTGAGATAGGCATCAGGAGGTGATGCTTTTGAGGTACTACAGAAACGACGAGAAGAACTCATCAGGGAGGCCCGACAGGGCCACATAAAGGCGTCCATGGGGGACGCACAGGGCAACACTCCGCAACGGCCATCATTGCGAGGCCGCTGCGATCACATCACTTTCCCACGTTGTAATACTTGGACCACTTCTGATCCCGGTTGCTGTACTGGGTAGCTTCCTCCCCGATACGCAGGGCCGACCCCAGGTAGTCCGGCTGCTGAACATCCGCTACAGAGGCCGATTGGCTGGACGCAGAGTTCGCCAAGCTTTCCTTCTGGTTCTGGTAGGCCATCGTGGCGTTCTGGTAGTTGGCGTCCACGCTCGCGTTGTAGCGGCTCTGATCGCCAGCCAGCTCGTTCAGCAGCGCATCGACCGACTGACCGGTGACACCGTTAGCCCCTGCAGATACCGTTGCGGTGGACTTAGCCTTCTGGGCTGCCAGATTGTTCTGGAGCTTCTTGTCGGCGGTCTGCTCATTCAGTTGCTGTTGCTGGACGTTGGAGGCGTTGTAGTTCGCCGCGTAGCTGTCCTTGATGTTCTGCAACTGCTGATCGCGCTGGGACTGTTGGGCACGGGAAGTCTCGTAAGACGAATAGGTGGAGGCAACTGCGGAGGCAATAGCCATATAGGCCATCGTGGCGGTGGACATTTCACACATGGCGAGTCAGCTCCTTGTAGATCGGGAAGAACTTGGCATCGGAGTTGTTGCCGATAGGCATGGCCGGGGCAAACTTGAAGCCCAGTCTGCGCAGCCAGCGGATATGCTTGGTGTTGCCCTCCCACACCGCAGAGATGACCGCTCGATACCGCTCGGACAGACTGGCAATCCACTTGGCTGCCTCGGAGTGGAAGAACTTGGCAATGGCTTCAATCTCGGGACTGCCCATCGCCCAGACGATTCCTTGGCCGTCTTGGTAGTCACTGGCACCGAAGATCATCGCCACACGGCCATTGGCGATCACCGCATGGCAATCCCGGCTGTTTCTGAAGCCAAGGAGCAAGGCATCCAAGCCCGACGAACCGGAGCCGTTGCGGACTTCCTGCAGGTCAGCCAAGCGCAGCCGTGGGGCAAGGTCGTGGCAATCCGCCTCAGTAGCCTGACGGATGAATGGCTTGGTGCCACGGGGGAACTTCGCGGTCTTCTGTTTCATTTTCAACATGGTGAATGGTCTTCCTATTTCGGTGATGCTCCCGGCCTAGTCGCCTCCTCCCGTGCTCACCGCGCCCACCACTCAGGGGCACACGGAAGGCAAAGCAGGAAGCACCAGCGAAAGAGCGCGGTGGATAAAACGAAAAAAGCCCGGCGAGGGGCTTGGATTGGGTACTGCAGGAGGGACTGCGAGCGCATCCCAAACGGGACACTGAGGATGGCAGAAGCCATCGAGTGGTCTTGACAGGTAACGTCAGCGAGGTTTACCGTTCGCCCTGTCGTGTATCCACATGACACGGGCTTGGTCGCCCGTACCTAGTAGGCGGATGTGCTTTCACGTATACACAGCACACAATCGCCGCTTCAGTGCGGCTTTTTTGTGTCCACGCGAAACACGTCCCCATGCATGGTTGCGCCCTTTCTATGGGTGGACCGTGCGGGAGGGCTTCGGCCCTGCCGGTGCCTACTACCGGTCGACCAACCCGCACGGTTCCGCCCACCCCGTTTGGTCGCGGGGAGCGGAGAAACACAGAACCGCTAGTAGGAGCATTGCAATCATGTCAGCTCAAGCACATCGCTTGGCGCGGCCCATTCGGACTACGCATCAGCCTCTTCAGTGCAATCTCTCGGATTTTCCTTGCGTCATCGCAGCGTGGCCTTACGGTCCAACGCAGAAGGAAGTCACGGCCCGTCGCTCCACCCAAGAGCAAACGGGAACTAGCCTTCAACATCACCAGAAGGAATCCCTGAGATGAAACTGCACATCACGCTTGGAACGTTCACTGTCGAAATCGAGAGCCAAGGAGCCACCAGCTACTACTTCCGGCTTGGTCAGCGGGAGTGGTACTTGAATGGGCTGTGGCTGCAACACTCCAAGGTCAACGAACCAGAGGGAGAGTCTGAATTCATTGTTGGTGGATGGCTGTTCAGCGACAAACGGAGAGAAGCCTATAGGAATCGCTGGGCCTGCTGATCGGGCAGACGCAACGCTCCCGTTGCTTGGGACGACCACAAATCCACAACCACCATGGGCAATCCATCCTTGGTGGTCTTCTCCCTGCAGGAGGCCTCTACGGACAGCCAGAAGACAAACGCTCAGATTCCCAAGCGAGTCTTCTTCTGGTTCAACCGTAGCTCCCTCCTGACTACCTTAAAGAGTCTTCTTAAGATACTTCTTTATATTTATTATCTATATAGATTGACTCTTTACGAACCGTATGATCCATAGCGTTTTCTTTTGGTATTCCTATAAGGCAACCGATGCTCCAGCCCGTGCGACAACCACACGCGTGAGGCTGCCGGAATCCCCGTCAAACCGTCCGTTTCGTCACGCTTGTACACTCGCGTTCCTTATATGAATGGGTTTTATCCGTAAGTGCATGATTAATAAGGAAGACTAGCCACCTCCTCTTCCGACAGCACCAGAGGGGTCACGGGAGCACGCCCACCGAAGGCCAACACCATCTGCCGCTGCACTCTGGGGATGAGCCGCATCAACTGCTGAGCGGTGGTTTCACTCACACTCAAGCCAGCCATCAGGCTATCCGTGGTGGCCTCACCTTCTCTTTCCAGCAATAGCAAGGCTCGACTCACCGTCTTCCTTCGTGGGCACACGGACAGGGTTTGACAGCGGCGCTCGATGGCATCGTACCGCTTGGACTCTCTCCGAATCGCCGCCATCAAGAACTCCAGCGCCATGTGTTTGACCTGAGAGGCAATCACGTTGCGTAGGCCCGCAAAGACCGTCTTGCTGGCGTAGCCCGAGGACTGACCGAAGAGAATGGCGAAGGATGGCTGGTGGTGGTGAATGACACGCTTGGGCTTTGGCATTGCGTCGGCTCCTGAATCGGTGAAATTGAATAATCCGATCAGGCAACCGACCCACAACGCACACTCAACGCCACGCATGAAGAGCGATCACACGCACATACCCCTCCAAGAGCACAAAGAGAAAATCGCTCATAACGCCTTGCAGCCACCACCGTGAATCGGTGACGGTTTCTGAGAGAAATCTTCCGCGTCTTCCGGGCGCATAGCGAAAAAACGTAAAGACACTGAAGATCCGCCGATTGAAGTCGATATTCTTCAGGTAGAGATCACGCCATGGAGGAGTCGCCACTATGACGAACATTATTCAGACCGGCCCGGCAAGCTACGGATGGAATGGGGCATCCGACTACGCGCCCGGTCAGCGAGTGCAAGCTTCTGATACCGAGGGGACACAGAGCGAAGACTCGCCCAGCACTGTTGTGACACTCAGCGGCGCTCAACCCACACCAGACGGCGAAGACAACACCAAGGGCAGCACGACGGCAGACGATGGATCGCCCTCTGCAGCCAAGAGTTTTACCTATGGCGTCCTTGGACTTGGAACGCCAAAGTCCGAGGCTGAGGTTCAGGCCGAGAGTCCCGAGAAGAAAGAAACGGAAGGTTACTATACGGCAGGCCGGGCGGTAGTGGCCGCACTGACGATAGGCACCCTACTCGCTGTCATCTAGTGAACATCAAAGGAGAGGCTGAGGGGATGATTGCGGAGTGAAAGCAAAACTTCTTTGATTTGAAACGGTTCAGACACAAACAAACGGCACAATCGGTCTGGCAACACCAAGCGAAGCCTGTCTCCGGGTCGGTCTTGCACGCTAAGCGGTCTCGCTGATTCACCCTGTGTAGATGCTGTGTCTTTGGGAGGGCGATACCCTCCCATTTTCTTTACTCAGCATCGGCTGCAGCGGTCCCCACAGGCTCGGCCAAGATCTGCTCCATCAGTTTACTGCGCGATGTAATGTAATGATCGAAGCGCCACTCCTTCAGCAACTCCATGGCAATGTCGAAGTAATGACCATCGACCTCATAAAGCGTAGCGATATTAAACGGCGTTTTATTCTGCAGCGACATCGCCAAGTCTTTTAAGATAGCGACCTGAGAAGGCGCAGCGCCCTCCTCGATCAACTTTCGGATTTTCTTGGATGCGTTCATAACACCTCCTAGAGGGAAGACGGGGAAATGATGACACACTGCGTATGTAATTTAAATATTACTTTTTCATTACCCATCCGAAAGACCCTCGGAAGTGTCAGTCATCGTTCCTTGTGATGTAGCAATAGCAAAAAGCAAACACGACAATCACAGCAACAGTCACGACCGGTAAGAGAGTCATAGCACCCCCACTTATCAACGACACCCGAAAAATTTATTCATCATATCACATACTCAAAACGCGTCGGCCCTTGGCTTGGTAGAAGTAGCCTTGCTGGGACAGGCGGCGCTTCACACGCATGGAGTTCACCCCGCCCAGTGCCCGAGCGAATTCACTGACTGTCATCTGCTTATCCGCCACCACAGCGTCGAATACCTGGGCTTTGGGTTTCGCTTCGGCCAACTCTTGCTGGGTCTTGAGGAGCGTTTGCTGAGCCACGAGGACAGCCCGAGCGAGGAACGCTTCGGGGGACTCTACGGCTTCTTTGGCTACGTCCGGGACCATGTACATGCCGTTCTTTCGGATAGACGGCAGGACTTTGGAAGTGACCCACTTGCGGAAACGCTTAGCGGACGGCTTGCGGCTGTTCAGGATCAGGTCGTACAGGCCGGACTCGTTGACGAACAGGGGAGCACGTCCCGGCAAACCTATGTTCAACATACGTTTGTCCACCCCATCCAGCAAAGTAACCGGTTGCGTAGTGTTTGCGATTTCGAGCGTGCGGCAGACATCCTTAGCGACAAACCACGGCTCACCCTTCTCATCACGAATGGCTCGGATGTTGGCGGTCAGCTCGGTAGTAGCGATGGAGAAGTTCTGTACTTCGACGGTATTCGTGTTCATGGCGTAAAGCTCCTTCAGCCCACCCGGCAGTTACGGTGATATCACCGCAACTGAAACGGACAGGCAGTTCAATATGGATAGGCGGGAAAGTTGGGTAATCCGATCAGGCCATCTTGACGGCTCGCTGGCGGTTCTCCTCAGCATCGACCAGTGCCTTCAAGGCGGACAGGTAGTCTTGCGGGAGTGCCAGCATGGAGCTTTCTTCAGGCTTCGTTACGGTCAGCTCAGCGCGGCCACGGATCAGGTCATCAATCACCGCATCGCACCAGACAGCGAACTTCACGTCCAACCAGCGGGCAAAGAACACGGCCAGCTTGGGGTGGCCCCAGGTGCCCCCGCCCACACGTTCCTTTGTTCGAGAGGATTGCGTCAGAACATTCTTGGCCCGAGCAATTTGAATCTCCAGATCATCACTGTGATTCCAGGGATGATCGGTCAGAAGCTCCGCAGCGGCCACCATGTACTCCCGCGTAAAAACGGTGGCCCAGAAGTTGTCCAAACGCTTCCCGAAGTGCTTTGCTGCCTTGGTCATGTTGAAGTAGCCATCCTCACGGAACAGGAAGGGCTGGCCTTGGTAATCGCGGGTGATAACTGCAGTGGTATTGGTGTTCATGGTGTACGCGTCCTGTATCAGTAGTACAAAGCCCTCATCTGTTTGGTTCTTCAGAGTTCTCCCCCTAAGTCACCCACCGTTCGCCGCAAAGAGGAAATAGCAAGAAACCGGCGTCGGAAGGCGCTTAGCAATGAAGAACCAAGCAGATGAAGGCTTGAAATAAATAGAAATGCCCGCCAGTCACGGTGATATCTCCGCAACTGAAACGGGCTGAATGGCTGGGTGGCAATTACAGAAAAATCTGCAATTGACCGGTACTCCGCCCACCCTACCTAACCAACGGACGAACACCCAATTGCTCATGTGCAACGTATTTAACATGCCTCAATACATGGCCTTTGCATAAAGAAAACTAGCAGCTATACAGCAAAGGGAGCCGCAATGGACTTGCCCGTTGTGCGGGGAACAGAAAAGAAGATAAAGGGGCATCAAATGACAATTTCGAAGAAGTTGCTGATCACGCTTTGCCTTTCCATGCTGGCGCTGATCTGTGTGGGAATGTTTGGGGTATGGAATCTGGGTCAGTCCCAAGACCGCTTCCAGTACGTCATGACGAACACCATGCCAAGCCTCAGATGCATCAATAAAGCTCGGAGTGCGCTAACCACTATCCGGGTATCCATTCGCGCGATGCTTATCGAAACCACGCAAGAAGCCAAAGAAAAAAACATCTCAGCAATTGATGCCGCGAACAAGAAATTCGATGAAGCTATTGCAGACTACCAAGCAAACGATATTTCAAACGATCAGGATCGCCAGCTACTAGAAGCTGACAAAGCAGCAATGGTTTCTTATCGCACTACAGTTCAAAGCATCATCGATGCAGACAAGGCAGGACAACACGACAAGGCCATCACAATGATTAGGGGTGCTGCGCAGATTGCAGCGACGATGACAAATGCTCTCGATGAACACTATAAGTTCAACGAAGACCTAGCCACTCAGTTTTCCGCAGAGAATCAAGCCGCCTATGCCTCCTCCCTGCTACTTTCCTTTGTGAGTATTGGGGTAGCATTGATCATTGTCGGCTTTCTCTCCGCCGTGATTTATCGGGCCATTCGGGACGGATTTGCCCAACTGAGTTCCAACCTGACCCAAGTCAGCCACTCGCTTGATTTCCGCATTCGGGCCGAAGTCAAATCAAACGATGAAGTCGGCCATGCCAATCGCGCATTCAATCAACTGCTGGACAAACTGCAAAGCAGCTTCAAAACACTGGTCGAGGTCGCTAATGAAGTGGGTTCCGCATCGAAACAGCTAATGGAAACGTCAAAGCAAGTCTCCACTGCATCGGCAGCCCAGAGCGAAGCCTCGGCAAACATGGCCGCAACCGTTGAGGAAATGACGGTCAGCATCAATCATGTAGCCGAACAAGCAAGAGCAACCCAAGCGGGAGCCGAAGCAGCTCGTACCCTAGTGGGTAACGGCTCGAACACTATTCGCCAGACCATTGATGACATTCACCAAATTTCTGCCGTGGTGAAAGAGTCGGTCGAAAGTATTCGTGAGTTGGAAGCGGATAGCACGCAGGTTGGGTCCGTCATCGGAGCGATCCGGGACATTGCAGACCAAACCAACCTATTGGCCCTCAATGCCGCAATCGAAGCGGCGCGGGCAGGCGAACAAGGCCGAGGTTTTGCCGTGGTAGCGGATGAGGTCAGAAAGCTCGCTGAACGTACAGCCAAGGCGACTCTGGAAATTTCCTCCACCATCAGCGCCATGATTGACAAGTCCAAGACCGCCACCGAGCAAATGGAAAAAGCGGGTAATTTAGTGGATACCGGCGTATCGCGGGCCGATGAGGCCAACAACGCCATTGCCCAGATCGGGGATAACGTTGTGAAAGCATCGTCCAGCATTAGCGAAATCTCATCTGCCATTCAACAGCAAGGTGTGGCAAGCAACAACATCGCCATGCAGGTAGAGCAAACCGCACAGATGGCAGAAGAGTCGAGTGCAGCAGCAGGACAGACCGCCGATAGTGCACGCCACTTGGACGCTTTAGTGCAGCGGCAAACTGAAACCCTCGCGGCTTTCCGCGTTTAATGTAGCACCCCAGTAGTGACCATCTCGAGGGGCCAATGCGGTCCCTCTTTTTTCATTCGCAGGTTAATGACTGGGGGCACGCTGGGAGTGCTCGGCAAAAAACAGATAGGCACGAATACCCAACAAAAACACTCAAGTGATACACCTCAGCAAACACCGGCCGCCTTTTGGGCCCTCAGTGCCCTCTTCACGCTACTCTCACCAATCCCGAAGTGCTCCGCAGTCTCTCTAATACTCTTGCCCGTCTCGGCTTTCCATGCAGCCACCGCAGCGTCATCAATCGCCTTTGGCCTGCCCGAATAACGGCCCTGCTCCTTGGCAAGCTCAATCCCTCTGCGCTGCATCTCTTTCCTGTTCAGGTAATCCACCTCCCCCTGAGCAGCCATGAAGGCCAACACAGCATCCCGCGTAGCCTTCGCTATCGGGTCTTGAGACGCACCATCGAACACCATGCCATTCATTGTGCAGCGGACAGTAACGCCCTTCTGCATGAGCATCTGCATGGTGTTGTGGAGTTCATCGTATCGACGGCTGATGCGGTCCAACCAGCGGACATAAAGGGTATCGCCTTGGCGCAGTGCGGCCACCACCTTGGGCCACTCAGGGCGATCTGAGGGAGGAACGTGATAGCCAGATACGCCATCATCAAAGAAGGAATCGTCACACCCCAGAGAGCCCGCTTCGGCCTTCTGCTGGGCAATGTTCTGTTCACTGGTGGACACACGTCCGTAGTAGATTGAGTGGCTGTTGGTCATGGTCTTCTGGAACTAGGTCAAAATGTACATGGACCAATACTAGATAGACCAAAACCGTAAGTCAACCCTAATGGCCCAGATTTCAGGCCAGATTGATGTGGGTCATATGGGTATACCTTAAATAGCCATACACAAGGTAGGCCTATTCACGTATTCTCTATACGTACAACATTTACTTATCTTAGAAAAATGTCATTTATGAGTGTTTTTGGCCTCCCCGGCATTGCAATTACGGGGGTTAGCCTCTTTATCCTCTACACCTTCTATCGTAGATATGTTGGTCGATCGAGAATCAGAAGCAACATGCAAAAGCTATCACGTGAAAGAAAGATAGATGTAGCTTTCGACACGGCGCCAGGCATAGCTTTCAGCCAAGAGAATGCACAGATTTTCGTTATTTATGCTGATCAAGATTACCGACTTAGTACCAGAGAACTCGGTAAGTCAGATGTTCTCCGCTGGGAATATCAGCAGAATGAGACAAAAGAAGGAAGGCCTCTACGCCACTGCTCGTTCAAAATATATGTAACGGATATCAAACGTCCTCTGATCAAACTCACTACAGAATCGGTAGCGGTTGCAGAACGGCTACATGCCACGCTGACCGCGTTCATAAATGGGTAATGCGGTTCCTCATCCCCCTGTACCACATGAGAAGAGGTAGCGGGGGGAAAGAGCCTCTATTGAATTCGAGTTAAGCCCTCAGAAATTTTCGGCAAAACTTTTGTCCATCGCTGACCTCCTCCCGAAAAACTGGAGCAGCGAAAAGTAGAGATTTCTGGCAAATTTAAGCCCATCCGGGCAGGAGATTTGTCATGAAAAGATCGAAGTTTACGGAAGA